>JACKQG010002078.1_pt1 | contig 26672 bp, 36 predicted proteins | sample 8237621 | NCBI WGS metagenome assembly JACKQG01 (sample SAMN15677084, study PRJNA649215) | marine metagenome | biome: marine; feature: Black Sea; material: saline water; isolation source: suspended particulate matter (SPM) from the Black Sea western gyre | collected 2013-06-09/2013-06-10 | depth... | reverse complement strand
GGCGCATAATTGTTATATGAGTAAATTCAGGATTGTTTCAAATTGCAGAAAATTGATTATGAAGCACCAGTATGGGTACTAAATTACAACAATCCCGAGCCATTATTAGATCATGCAATACACATGCTTGAAAGACATGGAGTTAAACGTGAAGATATGGAAATTACAGAAACACCAACTGCCAAAGTAGGCGCAATAGTAGTAGAAATTTGGCCATATGAGTTAGTTATTGGACGAGTTAGAACCACACGAAATGACTCTTTTATTAGCGGTACTGAATTTGTAATTGAATTAAAATTAGATGAAAATGGAAACTACATAGATTATCTTTGAAAAAAAATAAAATACAAAACATTACAATTGCCACAATAGGAATTATTATCATTATTGCAATTATCGCATATAACTACTCAGCAGAGCAAACAAAACAGAAAGGATTTCAGTTTGGAAATGAATTAGCACAAATTCAACAAGATGTAGCAGAACTACAAACAAAATTTTATTCAGAGAAAATCAAATTAGATGAAGGAGACATTACAAAAGAAGAATTATTGGAATATTATGAAAAACATGTAAATGAATTTGAAAAGATTATTTCAAGGTATGGTCAATTATCAACACCAGAATTATTTGAAAGCTCTGTAGAATTATTCAAAATTTCATCTGAAACTCAACTAAATAGCGATATCGAATATATCAAATGGATTTCAACAGGGGATGAATCAGCAAAAATCAGATCAGATACACAAATTCAAGAAGCATACGAGTATGAAAATTTAGGGTTAGTTGAATTTCAATTAGCTAAAGCAGGAATAGTAGAATTTAATGAGGCAGATAAATTTGCACCCCCAGACAATGTTCTAAAACAAAAAGTAATTCAAATCTCAGAGAATATGAAAAATAAATGTAATTTAGAATTTAAAAATGAAATGAATGAATTTGATTCAGATGAAATTGAAGTAGAGTGGTTTAACTGCTTTAATGAGGCTGAAAAATGGAAAAAAGATCATTTACCTTAGATTTCATATACTAAAGTAATTCAGATTTTTGTAAATTTTCCAAGGTGTCAAAAAGTTCTTCTAGTAATGCTTTATTTTCAAGAGGAGTAGGTTTTGAGAATTTTATTTGAAATGCTATAGTAAGCATGTCTTGATCAGTATGAGAAATTCTTACAGAATGCCAATCATATTTCATTTTAGACATAAATGATTTCCATTTTTGCAAATGCTCATTGACGCGATTTACTTGTTCTTCAACATTTGTCAAAGAAGTGTCTAAATCAGTATCAAATAACTTGAATTTTACAAGAGGTACCATTACTATGCCACCTGGAACCTTATCATGGTTTTTTAACATGGATTCAATAATTTCTTCAGAATTATCCTTGGGAAAAATATCACCATAATCAGGATCAAAATATCCTGCAATGAGTTTTTTAGAATCATATATTCGAAAATAACCTTCATCAGATTCTAATTTCCACAACATCTTGAAAATAATTCATGAATAAATAAACGATTAATCAAAGACAATTAAATAAACTAGAGAATTAAGGAAGAGCAGATGGCAATATCAAAAGAAAATAAAGACTTCATAGATAGTTTAATTGATTATTACATTAGTGAATCAGAATCTTACAAACAAATAGCAGAAAACTTTGTTCCTGAAATAGAATCAGTTCCAGATACAGCGTTTGGAATTATAACAGGATGTGTGTATTCTGGATTTTTGCAAGCATATCAAAATCAACAACAGACACCTGGATTAGATGATATGAAAGAATTTAATCAAATCATAAAAGAACGGGCAGCATTAATCAAAAAATCTATTCTTGATCCTCCAAAACCAGAGGAACCTAAGAAAGAAGATGAGGCTGGAAATACAAATTCTGAAAAAGATTTTAATTAAAAAGAGTGCCCATCTGGACACTCTTTATGACTCCTGTTGGACTGGTCGTATTATCGCAGGTGTGAATACAGTTAGTGTGCGATAATAGATAGAGGCAATTTTCTATTAAAACACTTACGTAGAAATTATCAGTAAACCAATTTCATCAATTGAAAATTAGCATAGTTTAATTTCAACTATTATGAATAAACATCATGAAAGTGGATGGAAGTAAAATCATCTTCGGATTAGGCGTAACTTCAGCAGTAGTTACTGCAGTGGTTGCATTGTATTTTTCAATTCGTTAAAGATAAATCATCAAGAAAGACAAATCAATCATGTCAGATACGAATGAATTTAAAATTACACAAATAGTAGATAACGGCCAAATGATTCAATTAACCTTAATTGAAAATATTTCAACTGAACCAATTTCTCAAAAACAAATGATAATTGAGAATGTTTCAAAAAAACTAGATGCAGAAACTAAAGAACAAGTAATGCCATTACTAGAAGCAATCTTACAGGCACAGCCAACAGTAAATATCAAATCATATCAGCAAACCCAAATTACAATTGCAATGCCAAAATCAAGATATGATAATATGGGTAGACCGCAAGTTGGAAATATTATTGAAATAGATTTAAAAAAAATCTAAAGATTTGAATTTACCTCATCAAGCGTATGAAGAGGCAAAGAGCAAGCAAAGTCCTTACAAACAAAGACAGTGGTTTTATCTTCAAATGATTTTCCTGCAAAGAAAGGATATTCAGAGAGATTTTGTAATTGAGAAGTATTGTGAATCGTTATAATCATAGAATTGGGAATATAATCCAAGAGAAGAGAGTCACAAATTTCAGAATTTTCCGTATTGATGAGAGTGATTTCCAGAGGTTTCTGTATGTACATTGAAATTGTATTTAATAGATATCCAAATCCAAATGGATTTTCAGCAGCCATTTGTGCCTGAGATTCCATTATTTTTGTAGTAATTTCAAGAAAAGTTTGTTCTTGAGATAAATGATACAGTCTAAGCATTACAAAAGCAGATACAGAATTTCCAGAGGGTAAAGATAAATCATAATTACTTTTAGGACGGATAATCAATTTTTCATGGTCATCAGAAGTCATAAAGAAATTATTATTTGTAGAATCCCAGAAATGATTTATCAAATGGTGTCCTAATTTCAACGATAATTTTAGATATTTTTGGTCAGGTTCAATTTCAAATATATCTAACAATGCATTGATAAAATAAGAATAATCTTCCAAATATCCATTAATTTTTGCAGTTCCATTTTTGTAAGTTCGCAATAGTTTATCATCAACAAAGAGATTTTTCTCAATAAATGAAATGCAATCTTTGGCAGCATTTAGATATCTAACATCTCCAGTAACACGGTATCCCTTTGCAAAAGCAGTAATCATTAATGAATTCCATGAAACCAAGATTTTATCATCAAGTCCAGGGGGAATTCTAGCTGAGCGAACTTTTAATAATTTTTCAGAGCAAGAATCTAAAATTGTTCTAACCTCAGATTCAGAAATTCCAAAATTAAATGCAACAGTAGAGATGTTAAGATTGTTACACAAAATATTATTCCCCTCCCAGTTTCCGCCATCAGTTACATCAAAGTATAAACAAAACAAATCAGCATCACTGCCAAGGATTTCTTTGATTTCACTTTTCTTCCAGACATAAAATTTTCCCTCCACACCTTCAGAATCAGCATCATATGCAGAATAAAATCCACCTTCAGGAGAAGTCATGTCACGCAAAACAAAATCAAGTGTTTTTTTCAAAACGTCAAGATAGAAAGGATCTTTTGTGATTTGATATGCTTCAGCATAATTTACTGGGATCAATGCATTGTCATAAAGCATTTTTTCAAAATGAGGTACTAGCCATTTTGCATCTGTAGAATATCTAGAAAACCCACCACCTATTTGATCAAATATCCCACCGTTTGCCATTTTTTTGAGCGTTTTGAGCGCAAATTCATTGAATTTTGTGAGTCCTGCAAGTTTGGCATATCTGAACATGAATGATACATTTGCAGCATTTGGAAATTTTGGTGCAGAACCAAATCCACCATATGTGGCATCACCTAATTGAAACAAGTTCATTGCAGCCTCATCAAGAATAGTCCTTTCTAATTTTGAAGGGATTTGAATTGCTTCTGCTTTATTTAATGCACCAAGAAATTTTTCTGCGGAGGCTTCAATGTCTTTGGGTTTTTCAGTCCATGCTTGTGAGAGTTGTCTGCAAATACTTCCAAACCCAGGACGTCCATACGAATCCAATACAGGAAAATAAGTTCCAACATAGAATGGTTTTTGATCAGGAGTAAGAAAAACACTCAATGGCCATCCACCTTGGCCTGTTGCTATTTGGCAAACTTTTTGATAAATATCATCAAGATCAGGTCTCTCTTCTCTATCAACTTTGATGTTTACAAAATGTTCATTCATAAATTCTGCAACATCATTATTTTCAAATGATTCATGAGCCATCACATGACACCAATGACATGCACTGTACCCAATGCTAAGGAAAATAGGTTTGTTTTCATCTTTTGCTTTTTTTAATGATTCATCATTCCAACCATACCAATCAACAGGATTGTTTACATGTTGAAGTAGATATGGACTTGTTTCAGAAGCAAGATGATTTTCAACCATGAATAATCAGATTTGTTATAATATTTGTACCTAATTGGATTAGCCCCAAATTCCTTTACCTTCTGTTAATTCATAAATTCTAACATTGATTTTTCCCAATAGTTTCACTTTGGATTTGTGAGCTTTTTTGTCATGACTGTAATCTTTCTTTTCCACCAATTCTTGTAGTCGGCTCAGTTGTTCCAGTGTGAGATTTTTGAACTCATTTTTAGAGCTTGAAACTAATTTCAATAGCTCCACTCTTTCTTTATCATCAGCAGTAATTTCAGTCATAGAAGAGATTAGAGATAGTCCTTTATTTTTCTAATGAGCGAATCTTAAAATTCCCTGTTTGATTTTTTACTATATGGAAAAAATGCGTGCCATGATGCTTGAAAAATGTGCAAAAATTGAAACAAATCCATTAAAACTAACACAGATCGATAGACATGAGATTAAACGCCCAAATGAGATTTTACTAAAAATTGAAGCCTGTGGAGTATGTCACTCACAACTTCACGGAATTGAAGGAGATTGGCTAGAGATTGGAATTCCACCATCATTGCCTACGGTTCCAGGACATGAGGTTGTTGGTAAAGTAGTAGAAGTTGGAAACAGTGTTACAAAATTCAAAATTGGAGACAGAGCAGGAATCACTCCATTGTTAGAGGCATGTAAAGAATGTCAATACTGTAAAGAAGGAAAAGAGTATCTTTGTGAATCATCAATAATTTTAGGGGAATCACTCAAGGGAGGATATACAGAATACGTTACAGTGACAGAAGATTTTGCTACAAAAGTTCCAGAATCAATGAAATCTGAATATGCAGCACCATTATTTTGTGCAGGAATCACGGCATACAAAGCAGTAAAAGCTGTAGAGCCTCAAACTCATAAAAAAATTGGAATTTTCGGAATTGGAGGAGTGGGACATATGGCAATACAGTTTGCCAAAGTTGAAAATTGTGATGTAATTGCATTTTCAAGATCACAAAATCATCTTGATGTTGCAAAAAGATTAGGAGTAACAGATGCAATGGTATTTTCTGAAAACCAAGAAGATCTTTTATCTAAAATTAAAGAAAAACATGGAACCCTAGATGCTGCAATTGTTTTTGCACCAGCAGATATTGTAACAGATACTGCAATAAAGTCAGTAAAAAAAGGCGGGTTAATCGTAATTGCAACAGTGGGAGAAAATCCAGCATTTATGGCATTTGAAGAAAAAACAATCAGAGGTACGCTTATTGGTTCTACAAAAGACATGGAGCAAGTAATCAAAATTTGTGATGAAAATAATTTAGAAGTCATTACCCAAACATTTCCATTAGAAAAAGCAAATGAGGCTCTCAAAAAACTAAAAGATTCAGAGATCGAGGCAAGAGGAGTTTTGATTCCTTAATTTTTAGGATTGTATTATGAATTGCAAAAGATGTCACCATACAGACCAGATACATATTTCAAATCAAGAGAGTGACTCCATCATCAAGGCCGGAAAATGCCAAATTCCAAATTGCACGTGTCAGCAATACGTGGATCCTATCCAAGAAATTGATGAAGATCTTTTGTAACGATTCATATATTAAAATTATTTTAGATAATCATGGATAAACACAAACCATCAGATGAAATGATAAAAGAATTAGATAATTTGTTATCAAAACTCAACGCCATGGAAATTGTTGCATCAAATGAATTTGAGAAAAATTCAATTAAAATTCAAAGAGCACTAGTTGAAGGTCAAATCCATACAATAAATGAATTTCAGCATTTGAAAAAGGCAATAGACTTGTTAACTTTACAATTATTTGATGTTCAAAATAAAGTCAAGAATTAACCTTAGTGTCACTTAATCCACAACCTATACATCGAAATAGAGTAGATTTTTCAAGAATTTTTTCAGGTTTCATTTCAGCGCCACAACAAAGACATGAGATTTTTTCTGAGTCATGGTTTGTATTTCCAGATTTTCTCACAACGTAATCAGGTTTCTTTTCAGGTACATCAGCAGAATTGCATACAGGTTTGTAACGAGTAATTATTTTATTCACAACATTTTGTCTCTGCCCAGTACTTGCCTCAAACAAAGGCAATATGGCCAAATACAATGATTTTTCAGAACCTGAATGTTCACTCCAACATGTGTAACGAGAGTGTTCAGTAAAAAAGGACTTTTTCTCAGTCTTTTCACAGTCACCTACATAAAGAATATCAAACTTATCCTTATCCCTAGAGAGAATTAAGTAGACTAGTTTTTCCATTGGAGGACCCCATTCTTCAAGAGTGATTGGTCCTAGGAACTCATACTGAAGGATTTGAATGCTCAATGTTGTTATCTTTGAGTACTTTCTTTTCAGCTTTTCTCAAAAAATCCACTAGTGCCATCAATTTGATCGCATACATCTGACTTGAAAAGATTAAATTCTAGAGTTATTGATTTTCCGTAAATGAAAGACCCTCACAATTATCGTCAAGTCGGATATTCAATGATTTTAGTGGCCGCAAGTTTAGCAGCAATAGGAATGATAGCACTGTTTACTGCAGACGATGTATTGTTATCAGATAATATTTCAAGAGACAAAACAGCTCATTTTGACGAATGCAAAATGAATGATTTCAAAACAGAGGGTTGTGAAATATACTGGGATAGAATCAATAATGAAGCTTCAGGAATTTTTGTTGATCTAGAAAAATAAATCAAAATCCATTAGTATAATCTTCTAACATATTTTGATTTTTAGTAAGTCGATTCATTGCAAAAAATGCACCACCCACAATTCCTGCTTGATAAAAGGTATACAATAAAACTCCTGATGATGTGGGATCTGATTTTGTAAAACTTAGAACAAGCATTGTGAAAAAGACAAAAGTTCCGACAAAGGTCACCATTCTATTGACTATTCCAGTATTCATTCCAACAATTCGTTTGGTTGCACCTGCCATCAAACCAATACTCGTTATGATTAGAAACGTTGCACCTCCATTTGCAGTGATGAAACTATTTAGCCATGACAATAATCCATCCTCAAGTATAGTAATATCAGGCATTATACTTCCACCATTGATTGCAAAATTAACAGAGCTGAACATTCCTCCGATGACAAAAAAGAATAAGAAAATTTTTACGATTGACCTTTTGATTGGACTGCGTATTTCGGATGGTTTTACAGCTCTTTCAGTAATTCGAACCCCATAAAGAAATCCCACAGCCATTGCAGGAAAAAACATGATATTGATTAGAATTGGAGATTCTTTGTTAATAGTCTCAATTTGAGGATGAAATATCAGAAATAATATAATTGCAAGTGAGGCGGCAGAACCAAATAGAATTAAGCCTATATGACTACGAATGGCTGATTCTTGATAATCATTCCAATTGGACACTTTATGACATCATAAGAAAATAATTAAAAACCAAATCCGAAAATGATTTGCTCAAATGATCAATTCTGTTTACCCTTTTTTACTAGAACTAGTAAGAAATTTCATGAGAGGTGGAAAAACTCTAGCAATAATAGGAAGCATAATAGGGATTTTTGGCTTCGTGTTCCACCTTCAAGGACAATCAATTGTAGGACCAGAATCATCATTCATGTATTCAAATCCAGATTGGGTCACATATGGAATACAAATGGTGGTTGTAGGGATTATTGTTTTGGTTATAGGAGTTGTAATTTTCAAAAGAAATTAGTTTGTAACACGTAGAGTTATAGTGCTTCGAATATTTTTGAGTTTTCTAATTTTGGATGTAATTATTTCATTAATTTGGGAAGGAGTGTCAGTGACAAATTCAGCTACAACATCATAACTGCCATAAGTGATCAAACAATTTTTAATTTCAGGAATTTTTTTTAGTTGCGAATAAAGCAATTGTTCCTCTCCAATTTCACAGCTGATTAGCATGTATGCCTTTTCCAATTAAATCATATTTTCTTAAAAAAACACCAACATAAAGACATCTAAGAAATCATCTTTGTAAAACAGATCTCAAAAACCAGCAATTAATGGATCTTCGGGTTTCATTATTTCCCTTAACAAGATTGTTGCAAAAGAACCTCTAGATAATGAAAATTCCACCACATTTTCATGTGAAGAATAATTACTGCAATGAATTGCAGCTTGCCTAAAGCCACCTTCACTGCTTGCTTCTTGCATTTCTTTTATGAAGAAATCTTTTGGAGTAATCTCTTCTTGTTCTAATATTTTTGAAATCTGAAAATCAAATCTTGTTTTTTTGTAGTAGGAATAACCAACAAAAGGCAGTGCCAAATACTGATCCATGCCTTTAACATATTTTCCAATTATCCCATGATGATCAAAACAAACATCTCCTGTTTGTGCTTCAAAAAGATTCTCACCGTCTAAAAATGCAGCACTAATGGATCGATTAAAAATAAAAGATTGGTAAGCCTGAATGTAAAAACGCCTTAAAGAAACAGGAATGGCCCTAATAGCACGTATAGACTCCCCATGTTCAATCATTTCTTTTAGAACTATTCTTTCAATATCCATCTGAACTGGAACTAGGTCAAAATATTGTTCATAATTTGCCTTATCAGAAAGTTTTTCACGAATTTCTGTATTTTCTTTAGAGTCATAAGACGATGTAAATGACAAAATCAAGTCAACTGCTTTGCCAAAATCCATTTGTAATATTGCCTTACCAATAAGATGTGTCACAGGTCTTTTTGAACCAAAACGCTGATAGCCATAGAAATTAAGAATTTTATCATGTTCTGTAAAGGATTCTAAATTATTTTTACATTCAGAAATTTTTAATTTGAAATGATTTCCAATCATATCTTTTTTTGAAAGAGGCTTTTTTACAAAACCAAGTTTTTCAAGAGAATATTTGTCACTTGAAAAACTTTCTATGGATTTTCCTTTGTTTCCAGAGGATACAAATTGTTCAGTTACAGCTGATGCATCTTTCAACCCAAGGGCTTTGAGACGAATGCCTTTCTGTCTTAAAATTCCAGATAAAGCATGGTTAGTATCAATTTTTTTCTTTTTTAATTTGTATACAGCATAACCATTTTGATCATTAATGGAATTTTTTACTTTTTCAGAAATTAATTCAGATACTTGAAAATCTTCAGGTTCAACTCTAATTTTTCCTCCAATACCAGGAAATTTTGTACTATATACAGAAATTCCTATTTGAGAATCTATCTGAGGTATCACTCTATTGTCACTGTAACATATTTGCTGATTGCTATATCAGATAATTGTGCACCGAGTAGAACTTTGTATGTACCAGGAACGGCGTCTTCAGATGCAGAGATAGTAATGCCTATGGGTCTTGGAGCATCAGAATCTAATTGGAAGGATGTAGGAATGTCAGAAGGGGAAATTATATTCAAAAATTCATGTGAAGTTAAAACTAATGAAACTCCAAATAGATCATTCTGAGATGTTGATGAAATAACAAAATCAAAGTCTATAGAATTTCCAGGTGTAAGAATTACAGAATCAGATTCCAATTGAATTTCAAGAGGTAATGGTATAGAGGTATCAACTACACCGATATTATTTTCAACCCATTCAGTGAACCATATTTTTTCACCATCAATAGTAAAATCAAAAATTTGTGCAACACCACAGTCATCTATCATCACACCATTTCCAGGATCACAGTCAGCCCAATATGGATTCTTTGAGGGAACATTGTATTCCACAAGAGACTGTAATTTAGGATCCATCACAGAGATATTATTTGCAGTTTGTTCATTGAAAACAATTCTTCCTTGATCATCAGATTCAATCCAATAAGGTCTAGAAATTGGAGTCTTTACAACACCAGTCTGATTACCATACGTGCTTGGTAAAGGATCTGCAGTAACATATTGGGTAAACTCTTCAGTAGTAGGATTGAAACTAAAGAACGATGATGAAGTAGTATCTGCTAACCAGAGGATACCATCATCTGTAACAACTGCACCATTTGGTGTAAGTAATGATACGGGTAACTGATAGATTTCAATAAAGTCAAGGAGTGGAAGGAATTGTTCGTTAGAGTTTGCAACAGATTCAAAATATCCATTCTGATTAAATTTTACCAAAACTCCCCCCTGTTGGAAGAGCCAATTTGTAAACCATACATTATCATCTGCATCTAATGCAAAATCAGCAGTTACAGAGTCATCAACGGGAGATGGGATGCTGAGATAGTTTACATCTTCGCCAGATTGATTTGGATCTAAGAATGTCAGTTTATTTCCAGTGAAATCATTTACAATAATTTGTGAGCCATCTATTCGGAGTTTTTGAGGCAATGAATCTCCTTCTGAAGGATACGACAATCTATCATACGTCTCATCGATAGTAGAAAATTTCCATATAGAATCATAGGATTCATCAGTATACCAAAGAGAACCATCAGGAGCATAATCAATCCCCCACATCATTGAACGACCTCCAGGTGGCCACAACATATTATCATATTCAGTAAAAGTTTCTAGAATAGGATCAAACTTTGCGATTTTACCAGTATTAGTTTCAGCAAACCAAACATTTCCATCATAATCAGTTACAATGGCTAAAGGATTGGTACATAATGTAGGAATTGAGAATTCTTTAACATAATTTGTAGACTTTGCATTACTTGAACCACAAAACTGAGCTTGTTGTTCAAATGGAAAATTATCTGCAGGAGTTCCAGTATTTGTCATCTCAGGATTATTTCCAGGATCTACTCCAGGAAAGGCAATGACAACTCCAGAAGTAACCATAATTCCACCTAGAAAAATAAATGCCATAATTCCTTTGGTCTGTTTTTTCACAAATTTTCTCAAGTAGTGCTGTTAATATCTCATTCCAAGAAAAATGGGAATTATAATAATTTGAGATCCCCAGTTATTTTATCAATTAAATTCTCAGGGGCAGGTCCAATAGATATGCACGTAGTAGTTCCAGGTGCTAATTGTGTGTGACCTGCATCAGATACTTCAGACCATGGTAAATTCAAATCAATTGCATGTCTTTTTACTTCTTGTAATTCCTTAATTCCTGAAACTTTAACAACCACCTTTTCTTGTCCTCCCCACCATTGCTGATACCATTCAGGATGAGATTTTCTAACATGTTCTGCCCCAAGCACACATGCATGGCCTACTTGAGCTGCAATTTTTCCCTTACCCATATCAAGATCAGTTCTCACAACTATCACCTGTTTGATATCTCCCATACTATAATCAAAAGTAGGCTTAATGAAAAACTTTTGAATTAAATAATTGACAAAGAAACAAAATGTGTGAACTATGACGTAGTAATTGCTGGAGGAAGTGTTGCAGGATTACTATGTGCCAGAGAAATTGCTTCAGATGGATTTTCAGTCCTAGTAATCGAAGAAGATTATGAAATCGGAACCCCTGAACACTGTGGTGGATTAGTAAGCTTATCAGGATTAGAAGAACTCGGAGTGATACCTTTCAAAAAAACATTTGACCATATGGTAGAATCAGCAGAAATAACATCGCCAAATGGAAATAGTTTTACAATTAATTCAAAAAAACAAAAAGTAATTGAAATTAGTCGAAGAGAATTGGATAAACAGATAGCTTTTCAAGCTCAAAAAAACGGAGCAATAATCAAAGTTAGAACTAGTTTTCAAGAACTTACAGATAAAGGAATTAGAACTAATCAAGAAGAGATTGCTTGTAAAATATTTGTAGATGCCAGAGGAGTTTCATCATTAATTCATAAAGACAGGACAGGAATTCTATCATCTGCTCAATATGAAATCTATGCAGATTGGATAAAGAAAGGTAAAGTGGAAGTAATTTTTGATCAAGAGAAATATCCAGGTTTTTTTGCATGGATAATTCCATCAGGCGAAGGTAAAGGAAAAGTTGGAGTTGCAGGAAGAGGAATCAAAGTTGCAGAAACGTTAGACAGTATCCTCAAAGATAAAGGAGAGTTTTCAACAATACGGAAAATTTTTGCTCCAATTTGGATTAAAGGTCCTATCAAAAAATTTGTAGAAGGTAAAACAGTAATCATCGGAGACGCAGCAGGACAAGCAAAACCAACTACGGCAGGAGGAATATTCACTAGTGGAATGGGAGGAGTTTATGCAGGACAAGCTATTTCAGAATTTCTCAAAACAAACAACCTAGAAGACCTTGAACAATATCAAAAAAAATGGACTAGAAGATTTGGAAAGGAATTTGAAAAGCAAATCCTGGCAAGAAAAATTTTAGAGCGAATTGATAACAATATAATCAATAAATTATTTGAAACAATAACACCAGAAATTATTAGTGAGATTTCAGAAAAAGATGATTTTGATTTTCACACTGGATCAATTATAAAATTATTAGGATTAAAGGGTTCGATTAAAACTGCTCAGACCCTTATCGGCGGAGAAATTAAAAAATTACTCAGCTAAAACAAGCATAATTTCTAAGGAAGGTATAAATGATGTTTACAGAAATTCGGGGTATGTCTTCTACTATATCACTACCGACATGCAGTTGCTGTCACAGACATATTATGCCTAATGATAAATGTGTAAAATTCAATTGTCCTAGTTGTGGCGCAGATTTAATTTGGAGATGTCAAAGTTGCAGAGAAGCCGCAAGAAACTATACTTGTTCTTCATGTAACTTTACAGGACCTTAGAGAATGGCTCAATTACTATTTGTTACAAAAATTCTTCCTAAAGGGATGGAAGTGGATTTGGATAAATTAGCTGAAACAATCAAAACCACATTACCAGAAGGAATGTCAATGAAAAGACATGCAAAAGAACCACTAGCATTTGGTTTAGAATGTATCAAAGCAGAATTTGTTTTAGAAGATAAAGAAGGTCAAAGTGATGCTCTAGAGAACGCAATTAAGGCAACTGACGGGGTAAGTGAATTTGAAGTTCTCAACATGAGTAGAATGTCAGTTGACATGAAATAGGTGATATTTTGACACGCAAAGAAGAACCTTTGCAAATGAGAATTGGAGAAGCAAAACAACGAGACGTAGGAAAGAAACGTGCTCGAATTGGTCCAGATGCAATGGATTTTCTCAAAGTTACACCAGGTGATATTATTGAAGTGATGGGTTCAAGATCCAGCTGCGCAGTGGTTTGGCCAGTTGATGAAGATGAAAAACTGCCAGACATTATCAGAGTAGATGGACAAACAAGGAAAAATGTCGGTGCATCACTAAATGATTTTGTAAAAATTAGAAAAGTAACATCAAAATTTGCAAAAACAGTTTCTTTAACTCCAGTCAATGATTCAGTTACCGTTGATAAAGAATTTACAGATTTTGTAAAAAATAGATTAAAAGGATTGCCAATTACTCATGGGGATGAAATTTCAGTAATGATTTTAGGAAATTCAATGGACTTTAAAATTTCAAAGACAACACCAAAAGGAGTAGTCAAAATAGATAGAACAACGAATCTCAATATCTCAACAGAGACATCAGTTGACAGAAAAGTTCGAGTAACATACGAAGAAGTTGGAGGATTAAGACGTGAGATTAAAGCTATGAGAGAAATTGTGGAATTACCATTGAAACATCCAGAATTATTTGCAAGATTGGGAGTTGAACCTCATAGTGGAATTTTACTTTATGGCCCACCAGGTTGTGGAAAAACACTACTTGCAAAAGTGATGGCAAGTGAATCAGAAGCTAACATGTTTCCAATTAACGGTCCAGAAATAATGAACAAGTATTATGGTGAAACAGAAGCAAAGTTAAGAGATATTTTCAAAGAAGCAAAAGACAATTCCCCAAGCATCATATTCATAGATGAAATTGATGCAATTGCTCCAAAAAGAGAAGAAGCATACGGAGATGTAGAAAAAAGAGTTGTTGCACAATTATTAGCATTAATGGATGGTCTAAACGATAGAGGAAATGTAATTGTCCTTGGGGCTACAAACAGACCAGACAGTGTTGATCCTGCACTTAGAAGACCAGGAAGATTTGATAGAGAATTTGAAATTTCAGTACCAAACGAAGATGGAAGACTGGAGATTCTTGAAATTCACACAAGAGGAATGCCAATCAGCGATGATGTTGATCTTAAAGACTTGTCATCAGAATTGCATGGATATACAGGTGCAGACATTAAATCACTTTGTAGAGAAGCAGCATTAAAATCAATTAGAAGATATCTTCCAGAAATTGATCTTGAAACTGAAAAAATTCCTTCTGAAGTATTACAATCAATGCAAATCAAATTAATCGACTTTTATGATGCAATGCACGAAGTAGTACCTACAGCAATGAGGGAATTTTATGTTGAAAGATCAAAAGTATGGTGGAAAGATGTTGGAGGATTAGATGAAATCAAAAAATCACTTTCAGATAATCTCATAATAGCAATGAAAGAACCAGGCAAATTTACAAAAATGGGAATCAAACCGCCAAAAGGGGCGTTGATATATGGACCACCGGGTTGTGGAAAGACGTTACTTGCCCGTGCATTAGCTACTGAAACAGGGGCAAATATGATTTTGGTCAGAGGCCCAGAAATTCTTTCAAAATGGTTAGGCGAATCTGAAAAAGCTGTCCGAGAAATATTCAGAAAAGCTAAGGCATCCTCACCATGTGTGGTAATTTTTGATGAATTAGATTCTATAGCACGTTCCAAATCAGGAGAAGGTGGAACAGGCGAAACAATTCTCAGTCAATTATTAACAGAAATAGAAGAAGGAAGTTCATCACGAGTTGTAGTTATTGGAATTACAAACAGACCAGATGTTTTAGATAATTCCCTCCTTAGAACAGGCAGATTAGATTTGGTTCTCTATGTACCACCACCAGATGAAAAAGGAAGATTAGAAATCATAAAGATTCTAACACAAAAAATGCCATTAGCAAGTGATGTAAAATTACAAGAGATTGCAGTAGCTACTCAAAATTACACAGGTGCAGATTTAGCCGCATTGTGTAGAGAAGCTGCAATTGAAGCAATGAGAAGTAATTCAATAAAGATTTCAAGTCATGACTTTTCAAATAGTTTGAAACGAGTCAGACCGTCGATAACTAAAGAAGTAGACCAATGGTATAACACAGTAAAGGAAACTATATCTAACGTAGTGCCAAAGACAGAGGATAAATCATTCTACGGATAAAAATGGCCATACCAATAAGAAATACAGTATTTGATAAGATAAAAGAAGCAAATCGTCTAACAGATGTTGAACTTTTCAAAAGCTTAGTCAAAGATGGGCATGCAATTGCAGAAGACAGATTTAATAAAATTCTTTTAGATTTAGAAATACTTGGTCTCATCACAGTCTCATGGATTACGAAAGATGAACGTAGAATCGAAGTTGTTGTAGTTGAAAAAATAATTGACAAACATGAAGAACAAGTAAAAGAAACCATGGAAAGCGATTATGAAGCTAGTTTTCCAGGGGTAGATAAATAAATTTTAGAATAACGGATAATGGAATGCTGCATCTAATGCAACAGCTACAAAAATTATTGTGAGATAAGGAGCAGTTACTTTGTATGCTTTCCAAGCAAATTCAGACGTAGGAGTTTTTGTTAATTTATAGTGATATACAAGCATCAACCCTCCAGAAACAATTGCAATGACAGTATAAACAATACCCATACCATCTGGGATAAATGAAAGTATCAAAGAATATGGAATTAATATCAAAGTATTACCTAAGATGAATTTCGATGTTCTTTGCATTCCAATTACAACTGGAAGCATTGGAACTTCAGCTTTTGCGTATTCATCTTTAATTTTCATTGCAAGACACCAAAAGTGAGATGGAGTCCAAACAAAAACTAAGAAACCAACCAAGAATCCTAACAAATCCATGCTACCAGTAGCTGCTGCCCATCCAGCCCAAGCTGCAGCACTACCTGCAATACCACCAATTACAATGTTTGAAGTGTTTTTTCGTTTTAGCCAGACAGTGTAGATAATCACATATGAGAAAATTCCAACTGCAATAAAGAATGCAGATACTGCGTTTAATGCAAAATAACCATAGATTACAGAAATACAACTTACAACCAAACCATAAATCAAGACATGTGAAGCAGTCATTCGACCAGAAGGTATAGGCCTAGTGCTCGTTCTAGTCATTTTAGGATCAATATCTTTATCATAATAGTGATTTAGTGCACTTGAACCTGCAGAGGCCAATGCGCCTGCAATGATGATATGTAGATATGCCCAATAATCAAGTTCAGGAACACCTGGAACTAGCTTACTTGCAGCATACATAGAGGTGACTGCAGTAATTACTAAAAGAACAACAATTCTGGGTTTCGATATCTCCAGTACTTCATTAAATCCCAATTTACTCTACCCTATTCCAAAGCCATTTAATTTCTTCGTCCACAAGATCCCTAGGATTTCGTAAGGATTAAGTATCTTAGTCCTATCAGCTATCTTAAATGAGTAATTGGGACCTCATGATGCCAGGAATGGGACTAACAGCTATAGGATTAGCTGGTCTTACATTATCATATGCAGGCATTGCACACACATTCATTGATGGCATGCATGCCCTAACAGGTCTTACAATGTTTGTAGGATTAATCTTCCTAGCAGCAGGCATCTTAGATGGAGGAGTTTCAACCAGCAATAGAGCTAAAGCAACGACTTTGGTAATTTTGTCAATAGCATTAGGATTTGGAATGTATGCCATGTCCTTAAACACATCAAACTTTACAGTAACAATAGCAGGAATTTTAATGGCAATCGCATTTCCTGCAATTATAATTTCATATTTGTATATGAAACACCCAGAGGTAGCAAAACCGATTGGAGCAATAGTCTCAATGGCAGCTGCTACAGGAATTATTATGTGGGTATCATTTGGAATTTTCTCAGCTCCGGACACATACATGATTCCTCAACAAGTAGGTGTTGAAGAACCAGCAGAAGATTTGACACCATCAGGACCAATATTTGCAATTGAAATTCTTGTAGACTCTGCAACAGAAGGAAATCCAGATTATGCACCAGACAGAGCAATAGTCCCTCAAGGACATGTAATCGAATGGGATAATGTCGATACAGTTGCACATACAGTAACAAGTGCATCAGATTTTGGAGAAACATTTGATTCTAGTTTGATCAGCGCAGGCGAAGTTTACACTTTAGATACAAATGAATTAGAAATTGGAGAATACGAATATTTGTGCATTGTACATCCTTGGATGGTTGCAACAATAGTAATTGAAGCACCAGCAGAACCAACTAAAGTTGTGATTCCAACAGGAGCCGCAATTCCTGAAGACGGACAATTATACTATGACCCAGAAAATCTCAACATCTCAGTAGGAACTACTGTAATTTGGGACAATGTAGACAATACAATGCATACTGCAACATCAGGAACTCCAGATAGTGGAGCCGATGGAGTATTTGATTCAGATATTTTATCTGCAGGGGATACGTATGAATATACATTCCTAGATGCAGGAAATTATGATTACTATTGTATTTTACATCCATGGATGGTAGGAACTGTCAACGTAGAATAGATTTGCAGAAAATCAAACTATCAGATACAGATAAAAAAATTCTTTCAGAATATTCAGAGAATCAAAAACCAAATGAATCATGTGCTATATTGTTTGGTAAAAATGATCAAGTGTTAGATTTGTTTTTAACAGAAAATATTGAAAAATCTTCAGTGAATTTCACAATTTCAAATGAGCAACTAATCGAAGGTTACAAAATTGCCGAAGAGAAAAAAATGGAAATAATAGGGATATTCCACTCGCATCCAGATTCAGATGCATATCCATCAAACACAGATAAGAAATTCATGCAAAGTAATCCTGTTGCATGGGTAATTTATTCAGGGATTAACAAAAACTTTAGAGCATATTTGCTTGAAACAGATATTGTAGAAATTCCAATCGAAGAGTAATTCAAGAGTGAAGACTAAACGTAGCACGTTCACTATGGACATTATCTAGAATTTTTTTGTCTGGAGAAATGATTTTTCCAATAATATTTACTGGAGATGCAGGAGTAATTTCTCCAGGCCTTCCAATTGGGGTAGACCCATAAAACAAGCATATTGCTTTTCCAGTGGGCCAATATGCCACATCATAAAGATCCACAGGAGACTTTGCATTTTCTTCAGGTTGCGAAATTGGAGACTTTGAAGTGTAAATTTCATCACCCCAAACATTTAGATCCACTGTAAAGGGTAATTTTTCAATAAAATCATTTACGGTTTTTGGAGAATTAGAGTCATCTAATTCTAAAAGGATGTTTGATGAGTGTGGAATTTCCACAATGACAGAGTGTTTCATAATTTACCATGATCTTTGAATTAAATATCCCTTTTTTTAATTAGATTTATGGAAATTCACGTATACGACACTTATGTCAAAGCAGCAGATGGTCACACCATGCACTTTGATGTAATTACTGGTGAAAAAGATCACGATAAAGCCATCTCATATGGTAAAGAGTGGTTGCAATCCGTCGGTGAAGGAGAATCAGAAATGACTACAAATGAATGTCAATTCTGCCATTCACAAGGAGCACCAGAGCCTGTAGAACAGGCAATTAAGGAAAAAGGCTACTTTATCCAAAAGATGGAAGGCTGTCCTTAATCATTTTTCCTTTTTATTCAAAGACATATTTTTTAGACTAGCCGATATAGAACACCCATGTCTGAAAATAAATATTCAAAATGGACAGTTGAAGGAGACAAGAAAACAAAATGGATATGTGGATGTTTTCAAACTTCCGATAACTATTTCAAATTTTGTGAAACACATAATGTCACTTTGAAAAAAGCAATTCAAGCTCAAATTGATGAATTAGATATGACACTAATTGTTGAAGATTAGATTGCAAGTATTGCAACAAATGCTGATACGAATACGATTGCAATTGTGTTTAGTAGTTTGATGACAGTATTCAAAGCAGGACCAGCAGTATCTTTGTAAGGATCACCGATAATATCCCCGACTACAGCAACTTTATGAATTTCAGAGCCTTTCTCGCCTTGCATCTCAACTAGTTTCTTTGCATTATCCCATGCACCGCCAGTGTTTGCCAAGTGGTATGCTAGTAAAATTCCAGTTACAACTGCACCCATTAACAATCCTGCAACGGCAGTTGGACCTAGTAAAATTCCTAAAATAATTGGAGATATAATTGCGACAAGAGCTGGTTTCCATAGTTCTTTAATTGATGCAACAGTTGCAATGTCTACACATTTAGCATAATCAGGTTTTGATGTTCCAGCAAGAATGCCAGAGTCTGCTTTGAATTGTCTTCTAACTTCATCGACCATTTTTCCTGCAGCTCTTGAAACACCATTGATTAGTTGACCTGTAATGATAAATGGAATCAAACCACCAATAAGTAATCCAACAACGATTGCAGGGTTAGTCAAACTATAATCTAAAACTAAAACACCAGCGAAAACATGAGCAGCCTCAAATTGGAAGGCTTGTATCATTGCCAAGGCAGCTAAAGCAGCACTTGCAATTGCAAAGCCTTTGGTAACGGCTTTGGTTGTATTTCCAACTGCGTCAATTTCATCAGTAACTTTACGATTTTCTTCACCCATTCCAGTCATCTCAACAATTCCACCTGCATTATCAGCAATAGGACCAAATGCATCAATACTAAGAACAATTCCTGCTAAACTCAACATTGCCATTGCAGTTAAAGCAGTTCCAAAAATTCCATAAAGTATAGGATCTGCACCTTCAGGTGCTGCACCAGATGCAATGCTGTAAGATACGATAATTGCGACAACTAATGCAATCATGAATGGCCCAGTAGATTGCATGCCTTTGATAATTCCCATTAAAGTTAATGATGCATATCCCCATTTTGCAGAGTCAGCAATTTCTTTTACAGGTGCTTTTTTGTAACTAGTATAGTAATCGGTAATTTTCTGAATTACTGGAACAAGAATGACACCAATAACAGTTGAACCAAAGAGAGCATATGATACTGCAGAATCTCCGATAAACTGAGTGATGAAAACATAATTCAATCCAATTGCAATTACAGCTGAAACATAAAATGAACGATTAAGCGGTTTCATAACATCCGTGATATTTTTTGAACCAACAATTACAACACCAATAATTGATGCAATCATTCCTGATGAACCAATTAAAATTGGATAAAGGAAAAAGTTTGGTGCACCGATTAATGCAGCGATTAGTAATGCTGCAAGGATTGTAACAATGTATGATTCGTAAACATCAGAACCCATTCCTGCTGCATCACCGACGTTGTCACCTACATTGTCTGCAATGGTTGCAGGATTTCTAGGATCATCTTCAGGAATATTTGCTTCAACTTTACCTACCAAGTCAGCGCCCATGTCTGCTGCTTTTGTAAAGATACCACCGCCAATTCTGATAAATAATGCAATAAGACTTGCTCCAATTCCGACTCCGGCAATTGTGATTGGGTCTGGATAAATTAGATAAAGACCAGTGATTGCAACTAGTGCCATTGCTGGTACTGCTAGTCCAACTGTAGCTCCACCTCTAAAGGCCATAGCAAATGTCTTTCCTAGACCTTCACTGCTGAGATTTGCAGCCCTAACTGCTGCTTTTACTGTAATTTTTAATGAAATAATACCTGCAACTGCAGATAATGCTGCACCAACTGCAAATGCAATTCCGTTTGATGGAGTCAAGAAAATGCCAATAATTAATGATAATGCAATAGCTACTGGAACTATAATCATCATTTCACGTTTTAGAAATGCTGCAGCACCTTCTTTGACTGCATTTGAGATATCCATCATCTCTTTGGTTCCAGCAGGTTGTTTTGTAATCCAAAATACCAATCCACCAGCAACTAAAAATGATGTAAGTGCTGCAATAAATGGCAGAATTTCTGGAATTTCCATTAGATACTTGGTTTGCCCAATGCTGGGAAATATAAATCAAATAGCGGAGATCTTACTTCTTTTTCTATATGGAGGAAAGGACTTGCCTTTTAGTCCTTGTCGTACTAATTTGTTGAATCTTTTACCATGAGCAAGATAAGGGAATCTCATATGGATCAATTCATGAACTATGGTATTCTCCAGAGTTTTTTCATCAGGGATCTTTCTCACATTGATGAAAACTAGATTATGTTGAAGGTATGAAACTCCATAATACTTGTATGCAGAAGTTCGTCTACCTTCAGTCATTTCTTTTGGAGCATCTAAAACTTCTTTGGTAGATAAGAGCATTTGAGGCTCAGAAATAGAGAAGCGATTAGAGTAAATGCCAACTTTTTCTAGAATTTGTAATGTAAGTTCAGGATCAAGTTTCACAACTCTACATCATGAATTGTATGTTTATCTTCAAATGTCAATTGTTGTATGAAGTTTGGTGTATTTTGATTTGGTAAATTATGAATTAATAGGGTCAGAGGTTATGTGGGGTAATCATCAATCATACAGCCACCGTCTCATCACACCCCAATTATTCCATTAAATCAAGTAGGCTTTGTGCTTTATTTCTAATTTCTGTAGTAATTTTTACTATGACTAGTCCTTCATGAGGTTGTCCATACATTACAACAGCATTCTCAGGCGCATGAACACATACGGGAAGAACTAAAAGATCTTCCTCACCATTAACAAAAATTCTCACAGGAGACTGCATAGTAAATGCTTTTTTGATTACAGAGATACTTTGAGAAGTAATTTGGGCTGCAGGATTATCCACAGTTAATTCAGTAGCATTTTCTAATTTTGGAGGTTCTCGTTTTTCACGTTTCTCTTGCCCATCAATAATTTGTAGTGAAGGAATCAAATCAAAACCAATCATTTTTTCAGTAGTCCTATCACCCACAGTAATAATATACGAATTGTCTGCCAGATGTTTTTGAATTTCATTTTTTTGAGTTTGGTTTTCAGGTAAGAGTATCCCTAGGGGGACTTTCATTTGGGATCTAAGAGAATTAGGTAATTTCACAGGAATCGAGATTAGTTTGTACTTGCCTCTGGAGTTGGTTCCTCGCCAGAACTTTCAGATTCTATCTCTTCTTGAAGTTTAGAGGCAATAATACTACATTGTGCTGCAATGTTTTTAGCACTTTTTCTAAAAGCGACTGCACTTGGAGAATCAGGATTTGTAATCATGATAGGTTTTCCTAAATCAGAGCCAGACATAATTCCAGAGTTTAATGGAATTTCACCTAAGAAAGGCATGTTGAATCGTTCACTAATTTTCTTTGCACCACCTTCACCAAAGATGTAATGTTTGTCATCACAGTTTGGACATATAAAATGACTCATGTTTTCAACAACTCCAATAATAGGAACATTTAGTTTTTCAAACATTGAAACTGCTTTAACTGCAACATCACTTGCAACGTCTTGCGGAGTTGTAACAACAAGTATTCCAGTAATAGGAATTGTTTGTGCAAGAGTCAAAGGAATATCACCAGTGCCAGGAGGAAGATCTACAATCAAGTAATCTAATTCTGACCAATTAGTATCAACTAGAAATTGTTTTAGAATTCCAGAAATAATTGGACCACGATAAATTGCGGCTTGGTTTGATTGATCAGCGAAAAAACCAAATGAAACAACTTTGAGTCCATTTGAATCAGCTGGCTGCAATTTGTTATCTTCGACTTCCATGAAACCATCTTTCATTCCAAGCATTAGTGGAATACTAGGTCCATAGATGTCTGCATCTAACAAACCAACTTTGGCTCCAGATTCAGATAATGCTAAAGCCAAATTTAATGAAACAGTTGATTTACCAACACCACCTTTTCCACTTGCAACACCAATAATATTTTTAACAGTTTTCATCCCAGTATCATCATCAAGGGAACGACCTTCCATAACTTTCGCAGTTACTTTCAAATCAAAATTTTTCAAATCAGAAATTTCAGCAATTGCTTTTCGAACATCATCTTCAATTTCAACATTAAAAGGACATGCAGGAGTAGTTAATTCTAAAGTAAATTTGAGGTTTCCATCGTTTAGTTCTAAATCTTTAATCATACCCATAGATACGATATCTTTTTTCAAATCAGGATCAATTACAGTACTAAGTTTTTCAAGGACTTGATCGATTCCAACCATTGCGTCAAAAAGTCAGTTTACATTATTTAAACATAAGTCAGTGCGCAAAAGAAATTGGCATTAATTTCAAAAATAAGAAAAATCTTTGGATTTTCAAGCCTAAAAACACCTAAACATTCATAAATTGAAATTCGAGAAAAACTGTACATTTGTTTTCTATATCTACCCTAGTTGATGTTGTTAGGATTCCTCCAAGCTTGTTTGGAACCACACTCAAAAAGGCCGCAGTAAACATTCTCAAAGAAAAGTACGAGAGTATGATTAATGCAGATTTAGGATACATCATTATGATTTTAGATGCCAAAGTAGATGAGATGGGAAAAATGATTGCCGGAGACGGTGGAACATTTCACAAAGTCGAATTTGAAGCATTGACATTTTATCCAAAACTACAAGAGATTGTTCAAGGTGAAATTGTAGACATTACAGACTTTGGTGCATTTGTAAGAATTGGTCCAACTGATGCACTACTTCACTTGTCACAAGTGATGGACGATTATCTAAAAAGTGATGTTAAATCTGGAATGATTTTAGCAAATCAAAGTGGAAGAACACTCAAAGTTGGTTCTACACTTCGTGCAAGAATTACCGCAGTATCCTTAGGAAAAGCTGCAGCAATGGGTAAGATTGGAATTACATGTAGACAACCATTCCTTGGTGCAGATGAATGGATTGCAGAGGAAATTAAGAAAGCCGGCGGTGGCAAAGAAGAGCCAGCAAAGGAAGAAAAAGTAGAGGCTAGTTAGAATGGCACGAGAAATGGCATGCCGCAAATGTAAACATGTGACAACTCTAAAAGTTTGTCCAAATTGTAAATCATCAGACTTAACACCAGATTGGAATGGGGTTGTACTAGTAGTTGATCCAACAAATTCAGAAATTTCAAAAACGCTAGGTATCACTACAAAAGGCAAATACGCAATCAAAGTAACATAAAATCTTTAAAATCACATTAACATTTCATCAGTATATTGGCATTTAATTCAAAAAAACAATTATCACAATTTCTTGCTGAAGATATAGGTAAAGGAGATATTACAAGTAAACTATTACCAAAGAAAAAAATTTCAGTCAAAATCATTTCTAGAGAAAACGCAATTATTGCAGGAGCATCATATGCAAAAGAGATTTTCAAACTAAAAGGATGTAATGCTAGAATTTTAAGAAAGGACGGCTCTAAAATAAAACCAAATCAAACGATAATGATCATTACTGGAGATGCAGGAAACATACTAACATGTGAAAGAACAGCATTGAATCTCCTTACAAGAATGAGTGGGATTGCCACACAAACAAATGAACTTGTAAAGAAAATTCCAAAAAAAACAAAATTGTATGCTACAAGAAAAACGGCTCCAGGACTAAGATATTTTGACAAAGAAGCAGTAGAAATGGGAGGAGGTAAAAAACATAGACTACGATTAGATGAAATGGTGATGATTAAAGATAATCATATCGCAGCAGGAGATTCATTACTATTTTTAATTAAAAAAGCAAAGAAAAAATACAAAAAATTCGAAGTAGAGGTAGAAAACACATCAGATGCAGTACTTGCTGCAAAAGAAGGTGCAACGATAATTATGCTAGATAACTTTACTCCAGCTCAAATCAAAAAAACAATTCTTGTTCTGAAAAATAAAAAGATTCGAAACAAAGTAATGCTTGAAGCCTCTGGAGGAATTAATTCAAAGAATATATCCAAATATGGTCAAACTGAAGTAGATATAATTTCAGTAGGCAGTATTACTAATTCAGTCAAAGGAATCGATATGAGTTTAGAAGTTTAAGAATTTAGCTGAGATAACAGTTCAGATACAGATTTGTTTTTAGGATCAATCTCTAGAATTTTTTCGCAACACTGTGTTGCCCGTTTGTTTTCACCTAGTTTTTGATGAGAGTATGCTTTTAGCAATAATGCATCAGTATCATATTCTGCGATTTCCAAGGATTTGTCAAGAAATGAAATTGCTGTTTTGTATTTCTTCTTTAGATAGTAAATTCCACCCATCGTAAATAATGCGTCATGATTATGTGGAACTTTTCGGATATACTCCGTGCCTGATTTGAGTGCATCATCATATTTTTTTTGTTTTGCCAGTTTTTTGAATTCTTTAAGATTCTCATCATTCTTTTTTTGAGTAGGATCCTTTGGAGTTCTACTAAACAATCCAACCAAAACAATCACGTATTCTAACTAATTGCAAGCATTCTATCTATAGCCAAACGTGCCTTGTCAGCAATCTCTTTTGGGACAGTTACAACATTTTTTTCATTTATCAATGCATCATACACTTTTTCAAGTGTGATCATCTTCATGTATTGACATTCAGCTTTCTCAGATGCAGGAATGAATGTTTTACCAGGATTATCTTTTTTCATTCGATATAAAATTCCAGTTTCAGTTGCTACAACAAAGTTCTTTGCTTTTGATTTTTTTACATGATTTAGCATTCCTTCTGTAGAAAGAATCGAGACTTTTTTATCATCATAACTTCCATCTGCAACATCATACATCATCGGAGTAGTACAACTGCACTCAGGATGGATTACAAATTCAGCATCTTTCATAGAGTTTAATTTCTCATTTACATCTTCAGGAGTGATTCCTGCATGAACATGACACTCACCTGCCCATATGTGCATATTTTTTCTTCCAGTCATTTTAGCGACATAAGATCCCAAGAACATATCAGGCAAAAATAAAATCTCTTTGTCTTCAGGAATTGCTTTTACAACATTTACAGCATTTGATGAAGTACAACAATAATCAAGTTCTGCTTTAATTTCTGCAGTGGTGTTAACATACCCAACTGCAATTGCATCAGGATGTTGTTTCTTCCAATTTCGTAATTCATCCACAGTGATTGAATCAGATAATGAACATCCAGCTTCTAAATCAGGCAGTATGACCTTTTTTTGAGGACTGATAATTGCAGCAGTTTCTGCCATAAAGTTTACACCACAAAATAGGATTGTTTTTTGAGGAACAGTTGCAGCTTGTCTTGAAAGACCCAAAGAGTCACCAGTAAAATCAGCCACATCTTGGACATCGGGAATCTGGTAATTGTGTGCCAAAATCACCACATCTTTTTCTTTCTTTAGTCTCA
>JACKQG010002077.1_pt1 | contig 26677 bp, 27 predicted proteins | sample 8237621 | NCBI WGS metagenome assembly JACKQG01 (sample SAMN15677084, study PRJNA649215) | marine metagenome | biome: marine; feature: Black Sea; material: saline water; isolation source: suspended particulate matter (SPM) from the Black Sea western gyre | collected 2013-06-09/2013-06-10 | depth... | reverse complement strand
TTTTTTGGGAACGCGGGTTGATTTTACCGTGAGGCGCGGCGGCGGTCAAGTTTCCTGAATGAGTTGCACAATCAAATACTTTGATGTAAAGTAAGGGCATGTCGAATACACTTATATTCCGCTTTATGGGGGGGATGCGCCTGCTGCTTAGTATCATCTGGGCCGGTTTAAGTATCGCGGCGGCTTTTTATGGGGATCAAGCGCTGCAGGATGTTCAAATTCGATTGAGCGAAAGCCTGGAGTTGGCCGATGCAAATCTGACTACGTTGACCGCGATCATTGAAGAAACCGGCGACGTGCTACTCGCCGCACAGACTTCACTTGAGACCGTGCATCAAACCACTGTCGATGTCAGCCTGACGCTTACGGATACGCGCCCGCTGGTAGATGACGCGGCCCAGGTCATCACGCAAGATATTCCCATAGCTCTCGATGGCGTGCAAGCCTCCATGCCCAGCGTGATTGAAACCGCGGCCGCTGTGGATGAAACCCTGATCTTCTTGTCGGCGTTTCAATTCACGGTTCCTAACCCCTTTGGGGCAGATTTGACTCTGGGGTTGGGAATTGACTACGCGCCAGAAGTCCCCCTCGATATTGCCCTCGAGTCCCTTGGCAGCAATCTTGAAGACATCCCCGGCGAATTGCGCGGCCTGGAAGATGATTTTGAAAATACCAGCATCAACCTGCTTACTTTGCGCGACGACCTATCCGCATTGGCCGATGATCTCTATCTTATCAATCAGCAAGTGGATGAATTGTATCCGCAGGTAGACGCGTTGGCTGCCAGTATCCAGCAACTACATCAAAGCCTGTCGCAAATACAAACACAACTGGACACAAAAATACAGAATATTTGGCTCGGGTATCTGGTTCTTTTAGGATTAGTCTTCATCAGCCAGATACCAGCAGCCTATCAGGGCATTGTGATGATAAAGGAGAAAAAATAATGAGAACACTGCTTCCCTTTGGCGCTCGTCGAAAAAAATGGCTGTGGATGTGGCTGGGTTTGGAGTTAGGCGCGCTGATTGGCTGGCTGCTGTGGTGGTGGCTGAAAGAGCAACCCCAGGCGGAGCCAGCCAAACCGACCTCGCAGTTGATTCTACCTCTCGATGAAAATACACCCCCCGCGCCGCCGCGCCCCAAGAAAACCCCTGCTCCCGCGCCGGTTTCTGACGATCTCACGCAGGTCAGCGGCATTGGGCCAAAATACGCCCAGATTCTGGCCGAAGCAGGCGTGAAGAATTTTAATCAGCTTGCCGCCACACCCCCCGAAGACCTTCAGACAATATTCCGCGCCGCTATTGGGCGTACGCCTAATGTTGCCCCCTGGATTGAGCAAGCCGCGGAGTTAATTTCTTGACGAATAAACTTATGAAGATTTTCTCTGTGCCGCGCCCGATGCGCTATTTCCTGTTGCTATTTTTCATCGGGTTGAGCCTATTACTTTCAGGTGTGGCCCGCGCACAAGGTGAAACTCCACAGGTGCTGGTGTTGACTGCCGATGGCGCGGTTTCCCCGGCGATGGCTGAGTATCTGGCGCGTGGTATTCGTGTTGCCGAACAGCGTCAGGCCGAAGCGCTTATTCTTCAACTCAATACCCCTGGTGGCAGCGTAGACACCATGACCGACATGGTTGAAGGCATTCGTGGGAGTTCGATTCCAGTGGTTGTTTTTGTTGCGCCGCGCGGAGCGATTGCGGGTAGCGCCGGAACGGTGATCACACTGGCTGGTCATGCCGCAGCGATGGCCCCGGAAACCGCCATTGGCGCGGCCAGCCCGGTGGGGGCGCAGGGTGAAGATATTGGCGAAACCATGGAAGCCAAAGTAAAGGAAATTCTCAAAGCGCAAGTGCGTTCACTGGCCGAAGGCCGCGGCCCCGAGGCGATTGCCCTGGCTGAAGCCACCATCGAAGACGCACGCGCAGTTTCGGCAAATGAAGCCCTGGCGATCGGCCTGATTGATTTTGTCGCCGAAGATATTCACGACCTGCTTAACCAGTTGGATGGCTTTCAGATTAAAACAATGGCTGGGGAACAAGTGTTGCGTACCACCAATGTCGAAATTTTGGATTTGCAACTCTCGCTGATTGAGCAACTTTTGTTAGTGCTCACCAATCCTAATATCGTCTTTATTTTTCTGACGATTGGCGTTCAGGCTATTCTGATCGAGTTATCCAGCCCCGGTGGATGGGTGGCCGGATTTATTGGCGTGGTTAGTATCGCCCTGGCAGCCTACGGATTAGGCGTGCTGCCGGTCAACTGGTTTGGGTTGATCTTTTTGGCAGTTGCTTTCGTACTCTTCGTGCTGGATATTAAGGCCCCCACACACGGCGCACTGACCGCTGCCGGGGTGGGTTCGTTGATTGCAGGCGCGCTGATGTTGTTCAACTCGCCCTCTACACCTGAATTCCAGCGCGTTTCGGTGCCTTTGGTGGTGGTTAGTTCAATGATAACTGGGGGGATGTTTGTGGTTATTCTGGCGTTTGCACTGCGCGCCCAGAAAACGCCGGTGCGCATGGGGAATCAGATTTTGCTAGAGAAGGTGGGCTTCGTCAAAGAACCGATCCCACCGTTCGGTTCCGGGGTGGTGCGGGTCGAGGGTGAGCTTTGGAGCGCAGAATCCGCTCAAAACAGGGCAATCCCCACCGGGGCACGCGTGAATATCCTGTCGGTGAGCGGGAATCGCCTTCAGGTGCAGGAAATAGCATAACTCAGGAAGATCACCTTATATTTATTTTTATATTTTTCAAGATTCATATATTGTTCTAATTTGTGAAATTTTGTCGGGCAGAGTAGAATAGGGGGTATTGTTATTTTCAAGGAGAAACTATGCCTGTTACCCCCACTCGTGACCGGGTGAAACCCGAAGAAATCGATACTACTCCCAAACGCCGCCCGCCGTGGATTCGGGTGCGCGCCCCAATGGGGGAGACCTACGAAGAAATCCAACAGTTGATGCGCTCGAAAGAGTTGCATACGGTTTGTGAAGAAGCTATGTGCCCCAATTTGGGCGAGTGCTGGGGTGCTGGAACGGCCACATTTTTGATGTTGGGCGATGTTTGCACGCGTACGTGCGGTTTTTGCGATATTAAGCACGGCAAACCTTCGTTTTTAGATTGGAACGAGCCGGAGCGGATTGCTCAGGCTGTCGCTAAAATGAAACTCAAACATGCCGTGATTACCAGCGTCAACCGCGATGACCGCCGCGACGGCGGCGCGCCAATTTTTGCCATGCTCATCCGGCGCATTCGCCAATTGCAGCCGGGCTGCTCGATTGAGGTGCTAATTCCGGATTTTAAGGGCAGTCTCGAAGCCCTGCGGATTGTGATGGCCGCTCGCCCCGAGATTTTGAATCATAACGTCGAAACTGTGCCGCGTTTGTTTAAGGGTGTGCAGCCGCAAGATAATTATGCCTGGGCCGAAGCTACCCTGCGCAATGCCAAACGCCTGGACCCGGAAGTGTTAACTAAATCGGGAATTATGCTGGGTTTAGGCGAAACCCTGGATGAGGTCAGAGCGGTGATGCGCGATTTGCGCGCCTGGGGGGTTGATATTCTCACCATCGGGCAGTATTTACAACCCAGCCGTAAACACCTACCCATCGAGCGCTATTACACCCCCGAAGAATTTGCTAAACTCAAGCTGTTTGGCGAAGAGATAGGTTTTCAGTGGGTCGAAAGCGCGCCGTTGGTACGTTCTTCGTACCATGCTGTCGATCAGGTGCGCGCTCTGAGTATTGTGCATCGAAAATTGTACGGTTAGTGTCTATCCGAAAATTTATTATGGATTCTCGAGCAACGCAAATATTTCAAGAATCGCTGTCAGGCGTTTTTTAGAAAGTTTTTAGGGATTCTGCCTCGCTTCACTCGTCAGAACGACATATTTGCCAATCGATTCAAATGATTTTCGGATAAGTTTTAGTGCAAAACTACCCAGCGAGGAGCTGATAAAAATTTATGGAAGAAACACTTTCTTTTCACCCCCTGTTGATCGTCGTATTTCTGGCGTTTATTACTCCGATAGCTTTATCGCGATTCAAAAAAATCCGATTACCAATTGTCGTTGGAGAGATTTTGGTGGGGATCATTGTGGGGCGCTCTGGCCTGGGGTGGGTAGCACATCACGATGCTGTGTTAGATTTGCTAGCCGAATTGGGCTTTGTTTTCCTCATGTTCCTTTCAGGGATGGAGATCGATTTTAAAAGTATCGCCGGTGTTAGCGGCAGTCGTGAGAAAGGTAGAAAACAACCACTCGGCCCGTTGGGATTAGGCTCACTCAGCTTTGTGCTTACATTAGCGCTTTCGACTCTGATTGGGTTTGCTTTGGTGCAGGCAGAGCTGGTTACCAATCCCTGGATGATTGCATTGATTCTCTCTACAACTTCGTTGGGGGTGGTGGTTCCGGTACTCAAGGAGCGCGGCCTGAGCAGTGGGCGTTATGGTCAATCTTTGCTTGTGGCGGCATTAATCGCCGATTTTGCTACGATGCTGTTGATTACCGTGGTTATTGCAGCCTTATCGCATGGCCTCACGCTGGATATATTGCTCATCGGCGTTTTATTTGTAGCCTTTTTCCTGATGTATCAATTTGGAATGCTCTTCTTCAATCGCATTCCGGGCGTGCGGCGTCTGATGGAAGAACTCAGCCATGCCACGGCGCAAATCAAAATCCGTGCCGCTTTCACGATGATGCTTATTTTTGTAGCCCTGGCTGAAGGTTTGGGAACCGAAATTATTCTGGGTGCATTTCTGGCTGGCGCGATCGTATCCTTGCTAACAACCCCCGAAGATGCTGAAACCATGCACCAGCTCGAATCCTTTGGGTTTGGTTTCTTCATCCCGATCTTTTTCATCATGGTGGGGGTGGATTTTAACTTGAATGCGCTGCTGGATTCGCCCCAGGCGTTGCTCTTGCTGCCGATCTTATTTGCCGCAGCGGTGGCGGTGAAACTGTTCCCGGCGTTGGTGTTCAGACTAAATTTTAGCTGGCGCGAGACCTTCGGGGCGGGTTCGTTGCTCTCGGCGCGTTTGTCGTTAATTATTGCGGCCTCGGCGATTGGCCTGCGCCTGGGCGTTATCACCGATTCAGTGAATGCTGCCATTATTTTGGTTGCCATTATCACGGTTACATTAGCGCCACTGATCTTCGCCCGCCTCGTTCCTGAAAAAGAGCCGGGTGAGCGTCGCCCCACGATCATCGTGGGAGCAGGCGTTCTGGGGATGCAAGTTGCCGAACAAATTCAGGCACATGGAGATCTTGTTGTCGTTATGGATGATGACCAAGAACGTATCGAACGCGCCCGGCGGCGCGGTTTCGAAGCCGTGGTGGCGTGCGTAGGCGCTTATGACCCTGCAGCAGAAGACTATTTCAACCGGGCCGATCGTCTGGTTTGTTTGCACAGTGATGTGGAAAAAAATTACCGTGTATGCGAATTCGCGCGCACAACGTATGGAATTGAGCATATCGTCACGCGGGTTACCGTTCCCGGGGAGATGTCTCGCTTCGAGAAACTGGGTGTCACCCCCATGAATGCCGCCACCGATCAGGCCATGCTGCTGACACTCCTGACAAGGAATCCCAGCCTATATGAGTTGCTCACACGCACCGATGATGACCGGGAAGTTTGCGAAGTTATAATCCACAACAAGATTTTCCTGGATCAACCTTTGCGCGACCTCGATTTTCCCGAAGACCTGATGGTGTTGGCAGTGCGCAGAGATGGGCAACTGATTGTGCCGCATGGCGATACCCGTCTCGAAGCGGGTGATTTGCTCACGTTATTAGGGCCTTACGAATGTGTAGAAAAAACGCGTATGATGGCAAGTAATTAACAAGGCGACAGTCATCTGAATGGAAGGAAACGGATCATGAATAGTCGTCAGCGATTTTTGGATACTTTTGGGATCGGCGCTAAACCCGACCGTGTGCCTCTTTTGGGGGAGGGAATGCGTCCGGAAGTATTTGCAACCTGGGGACAACCCGGTTTAGCAGCGTTGGAGGACATCACCAAACGCTTCCTGTTCGATGAGCGGGAGGAAATCGTTCTGGAAGTGGAGCCTGATCCTGAACCCGAGCGGTGGCCTGCCACGTTGTTCGATCTGGAAGACTATCGCCGCCACCTCAACCCCGATGATCCCCACCGGTTGCCGCGGCTTAATCCGGCCTGGGAACAGCGCAGACATCCGCTGTTGCTGCGCGTGAATGAGGGCTTTTTCTTGAATATGGGAGTGTACAAGTGGGAACGCTTCTACGATTTGATGAACCTGTGTACCGATCAACCCGATTTCGTGCGCGCCATGATGAAAATGCAGGGCGAATTTGTCGCCGAATTAACGGCGCGTTTTTTACGTCAATCCACGGTGGATGCGGTCATTTTTAGCGAGCCGATTGGCGGCAACCATGGGCCGTTAATTTCACCGCATATGTATGCCGATTATGTGCTGCCAAGCTATCGCCCCGCGTTGGAGGTAATTGCCCGCCACGGGATCGAAACGGTGATCTTGCGCACCTATGCCAACACGCGGGCTTTATTGCCCGCCGCGGTAGACTGCGGTTTTAATTGTTTGTGGGCTTGCGAAACCGACGAGAGAGATATGGACTATCTCGATATTCGCCAGGAATTCGGGCCAGAGCTGGGTCTGATCGGTGGGCTGGATACGGATGTGCTGATGCTAGATCAAGCCGCTATCCGGCGTGAAGTTGAGCGGGTAGTTCCTCCCTTATTGGCGCAAGGGAATTTTATTCCGCTGCTGGATGGCCGCGTGCGGGAATATATTCCTTATGAGAATTACGCTTATTATCGTGAGTTTCTGGCGGAAATTGTTGCCAAATAAAAATAGCCAGGCCGCACTGCTGACCTGGCTATTTTTATTGGGTAATTGAAACTATTTTTTGAGAATACTCACGATCCAGAGTAGAAGCAAGGCACCGATGATAGCAGTCACCAGCGAGCCAATCAGACCTCCGAAGCTAATGCCAACCAGCCCCAAAGCCCAACCGCCCAGCAGCGCGCCGATCACGCCGACAACGATATTGCCGAGAAGTCCAAAGCCATCGCCTTTGAAAATTTTCCCGGCTGCCCATCCTGCGACAGCGCCAATGATGATAAAGAGAACAAAGTCCATAACAAACTCCTTTTCCTTCGTGTAGTTAAAGTGTGATGCAAAATATAACCCGCGAATTGGAAGTTAGTTACTGTAAACCGATGATAATTAAAATTGTTCCCAAATAACTACTTTCTCGGCATCCCCCGCCTGCGGTGGGCAAATCTTGATTGCGAAGGCATGAGCTTGAGCAATCAGTTTAATTCAGGAACAGGTCTATTATCGTACAAATCAAAAACTCGGAGATCATTCAGTGTCTCCGAGTTTTTGATTTGTAGTGTGTTGTTTAGAATAACTGCAACACAGCCTGGCTGGCCCACCGGAAGAGTGGTACAGAGACAATACTCAGCACCACAGTGGCTATGGCTGTCAGGCCAGTGGTCAGGTTGAGCAAATTGCTGCTCTCGACAGATGGTTCGCCCTCGCGCATATACATGATGACTAGCACACGTAGGTAGTAATAGGCAGAGATCAGCGATGTTAACACGCCGACGATTGACAACCAGTAAAATCCGCCATTAATCACGGCTCGGAAGAGATAAAACTTACCCATAAAACCAAGCGTTGGGGGCACCCCGGTAAACGAGAGCATAAAAACCAGCATGGCAGCCGCCAGCGCCGGGTATTTGGAACCCAGACCGGCGTAGTCATCCAGTTCGAGACCTTTGCCCTCGGCTTTTTCAAGGGCAATCACGACTGCCCAGGCGCCGAAGTTTGTTACTGCATAGGATACCAGATAGAAGAGAGCGGCGGCAACTGCATCGGGGGCGATGGCGCTTTGCCCAAAGGTGACCAATGCCATGAAGATATATCCGGCGTGAGCAATGCTGGAGTATGCCAACATGCGCTTGATATTGCTTTGCGAAATCGCAACCAAATTGCCGAAGATCATTGTCAACGCGGCCAGCATCCACATGATGGGGAACAGGTCATCATACAGGGTCGGTAACGCAGCCACGAATAGACGCAGCAAGGCAGCAAAACCAGCCGCTTTTGCACCCACAGCCATAAAGGCCGTGACGGCGGTCGGCGAACCCTGGTAAACATCGGGCGTCCACATCTGGAAGGGAACCGCGGCAACTTTGAAGCCAAAGCCAACCAGTATTAGCGCAGCGCCAAAGAGCAGCAGGGTCATGTCGGCGGTTCCGGCGTTGATGGCGGCGACTATGTCGATCAGTGCGGTGGAGCCGGTTGCCCCAAAGGCAAGCGCCACTCCATAGACCACGAACCCACCCGCAAAGGCGCCCAGCAGGAAGTACTTTAATGCTGCTTCTTCAGAATCCAGCTTGGGGCGGGCAAATCCAGCCAAAATGTAGAGCGGAATCGAGAGCAACTCCAGGGCCAGGAAAACCACAATCAAATCGGTCGCCGCGGCCATGAGCATCATCCCGCTGACCGAGAACATCAGTAGAATATAGTACTCACCGCGGGCCAGATTCATACGTTTATTGTAGTCATATGCCAGGGCAATCGCTGCCAGCCCGCTAAACGCAAAGAGCACATTTAAGTAGGCGCTGAAACCGTCAACAGCGACCATATTATTAAAGCCGGTGTATGAAGCGGTTGTTTGGTTGATCGATAAGCCCAGGGCGACGGCAAAACCCACCGCAGCCAGCAGCGGGGTGAGCCACTTGTTTTTTCTGTTGAAGGCATCTACAAGCAGCAAGATGCTGGCCCAGGCAACCAGAGTGATGATCGGAAGGATGGAGAGTAAATCAGTGCTTGTCATAGAATCTCTCATTCAGACCCGAAAGGGTTTACCCATTACTCGTAAACCTTAACGGTCTCCGTGGATAGTTAGTGCATTGCCACAGCCGCGGCCTGCACGGCGGCGACCAGTTTATCGACCGTCGGGGCCATCAATACAAAGAATGGCTTGGGGTACAGGCCAATCCAGAAGATCAGCACCAGGATTGGCAGCAAGGTGATAATCTCGCGGGCATTGAGGTCGCGCAGCGCATGGCCGTGTTTTTTGACTTCTTCGACAATTGAGCCTTCCGGCCCCAGGAATATCTTCTGGAACATGTAGAGCATGTAAACTGCCGCCAAAATAACACCAATTGCCGAAAGACCTGCATACCAGGGTGAGCCAATGGCCTCGGAGCCAAACGCGCCGAGCAAGATAGTGAATTCGCCGACGAAGCCGTTCAGGCCGGGCAAACCCATCGAAGATAGCGTTACGATCAGGGTCAGGGTGCCGAAAACAGGCATCAGCTTCCACAAGCCGCCGTAGACTTCAAAGTCGCGGGTATGAGTCTGTTCGTAGATCATACCCACCAAAAGGAACAAAGCGCCTGTGCTCAGACCGTGGTTGATCATTTGCAGGATGCCGCCCTGAATACCCTGAGGGTTGAGGGCGAAAAGCCCCAGCATGACAAAACCCAGGTGGCTGACCGATGAGTAAGCGACCAGTTTCTTAATATCACGCTGATAGTATGATACGGCCGCGCCATAGATAATACCGATCACTGCCAGCAACGCCATCCAGGGGGCGGCTTTGACCGCCGCAACCGGGAAGAGCGGAATATTGAAGCGGATAAAACCGTAGGTGCCCATTTTTAGCAGTACACCGGCAAGGATGACTGAGCCAGCAGTGGGCGCCTGAACGTGGGCATCAGGAAGCCATGAGTGCAGCGGCCACATAGGTACTTTGATGGCAAAGGCTGCTGCGAAGGCCAGGAAGAGCCACATCTGAATATCCGCCGGGATACCGCCTTGGGCGATGAGTTCCGGTACCGAGAAGGTGCCCTGGTAGATGCCCAGCCATAGAATCGCCAGCAGCATCAGCAGGGAACCCGCCATCGTGTACAGGAAGAACTTGACTGCCGCGTACATGCGTTCAGGGCCGCCCCAGATGCCAATCAGGAAGTACATCGGCACCAGGGTGAATTCCCAGAACACGTAGAACAGGAATAAATCCTGTGCCAGGAAAACGCCTGTCATGCCAACTTCCAACATCAGGAAGAAAATCATGAAGTCTTTGACTTTTGTCTCGACCGCATTCCAGGTGGAAAGAATCGAAATTGGGGTCAGGAAGGTGGTCAGCAATACCAGCAAAATGCTCAGACCGTCTACACCCATGGCATAGCTGATATTCCATCCGGCAACCTGAATCCAGGGGAGGTTGATTGCCATTTGGAGTTGTCCGGGCTGAACACTTTCGTAGCCAATGAACTGTGCCAGCAAAACGATTGAGATGCCAAAATTAATCAGCGAAGCGACCAGGGCTGTCCAGCGGTGGGCATTATGTTGCTCCGGCTTGAGGAACAGCAAAACCAGCACGCCCAGTAAGGGGAAGAATGTGACCAATGTGAGAGGGTGCAAAAGATATTCCATATTCAAAAATCCTCCGTTTACGTGTTGGAATTTTCCAACGTTTAAACGTTCAGGTTATTTCAAAATTAGATAACCCAAGATGACGACTACACCGATGAATACCGATAAGGCGTAGTTACGGACAAAACCAGTTTGCAGGCGGCGCAGGCTGCCAGAGATCATTTGTGTGCCTTCGGCCAAGCCGTTGGCAATCGCATCGATAAATCCCAGGTCAATCGGTTCGGCAAGGGTGCGCGCAATTACCTTGAATCCGCGGGCAATAACCGAGTTGTGGAACCAGTCGTGCCAGAATTTCCAGTCGATGGTGTCAGCCAGGAAGCGGGCCAAAGCGATATACGGATTAAGGATCACAGCCCAATAGAGTTCGTCGACCCACCATTTATTCTCCATGCCCACGAAGATCGGGCCGAACATCTTTTTGAGTGGATCAACTTGCCCCTCGGCGATGGGCTTGCGCCCATAGAGCAGCCAGGAAAGGAAGATAGCCAGCAGCCCTAGTACCGTGGAGGTGATTGCCACTGTGGGGTTAAACTCACCGTGATGCAGGTGCAGGTGGAATGTCTCGTAGGTGTGTTCAATCCAATGGGTGAGTGTACTCACCCCGGGGAAATTCAGCGCCCCGCCCAAAATCGAGAGGGCTGCCAGAATCATCAGGGGTACGGTCATAATCAGCGGGCTTTCTTCGGCATGTTCGGCGGCCTCATGGCGGGCTTTCCCGAAGAAAACCATCCAGATTTGGCGTCCCATGTAGAAGGCGGTGAAGAAAGCCGCAATTGCCAGCAAAATATACACCGGGAAGTTGAGCGTATTGGCTTCAGCCAAAATTTCGTCCTTCGAGAAGAACCCTGCGAAAGGAGGAATCCCTGCCAGAGCAATCGTACCGATCATATACAACCAGAAAGTCACCGGCATGGTTTTGCGCATCCCGCCCATATTGCGCATATCGCCGGGATCAAAGACTTCTTCCTCGTGGTGCTCATCGTGGCCGTGATTATCGTGATCGTGATGTCCGTGCGCAGCATGGTGATGACCGCGCTCGACGCCCAAAATCACCGATCCGGCAGAGAGGAAGAGCAACGCCTTGAAGAAGGCGTGCGTAATCAGGTGGAACATGCCCGCCACAAAAGCGCCCATGCCCACCGCGGCTACCATGAAGCCCAGTTGGCTAATGGTGGAGTAGGCCAGCACTTTCTTGATGTCATATTGTCCCACGGCAATTGTGGCCGCGAACAAAGCTGTGATGCCGCCCACCAAAGCGACTGTGTTCTGTGCCTGAGGTACGAGCGAGTACAAGGGGGCTGAACGCGCCACCAGATAGACGCCGGCTGTAACCATCGTTGCCGCATGGATCAGCGCCGAGACGGGGGTAGGGCCAGCCATCGCATCGGGCAGCCACACAAAGAGCGGAATCTGTGCCGATTTACCGGCTACACCCAACAGCATGAAGAGCGTAATTGCCAGGATAATGCCGGGGTTATGTTCGGCAACATGATGAGCATGTTCGAAAACCTGATCGAATTGTACGCTCTTGAACGCCCAGAACATGATGAAACCGGCGATCAGGAAACCAAAGTCGCCAACGCGATTGGTAATAAAGGCTTTTTTCCCGGCGGTCGCGTTTTCGTGGCTGGGGCGTCCGAGCAGGTCTTTGTCGTACCAGAAACCAATCAGCAGGTACGAACACAGCCCCACACCCTCCCAACCGACGAAGAGCATCAGGTAGTTATCGCCACTAACCAAAATCATCATGGCGGCGATGAACAGGTTGAAGAAGACGAAGAAGCGGCGGTAACGACCGGGATCGTTTTTAAAGCGCACATCTTCGTGCATATAGCCGATGGCGTAGATATGGATCAGCGTGCCGACACCGCCGACCACCATCATCATGGTGACGGAGAGCGTATCGACGCGGAACGCCCAATCGAGATGGAGTTCACCAATCGAAATCCACTCGGCCAGGAGAATGGATGTGCCTTCGGGGTGGGCGCGCAACGAAATTGCCAGCAGCACGGCTACTACGAAGGTCAGCCCGGATGCTGTGGCAGCCACACTGCCGATCAGCTTTTCTCCGAACCGGCCACCGAAAATGATATTAATCAGCAGCCCAATGACTGGAAAGAAGACCAGCCAGGGCGCGAGGTAGAAGAAACTCGGTCCGCTTGTTGCGATTTCACTTAGGAGCATAATCTTCTCCATTAACCTTTTAGACTGCTCATCTGATCCACGTCAATATTGTGTTTTGAGCGGAAGATGGCTACGATCAGCGCTAACCCAACCGCAACTTCTGCGGCGGCCACTGTCATGATGAAGAATACGAATACCTGCCCACTGAGCGATTCGTAGCTGCGAGCAAAGGCCACAAAGGCCAGATTAGCAGCATTGAGCATTAGCTCGACGGACATAAAGATAATGATAGCGTTGCGGCGGATGAGAACGCCCAAAGCGCCTATCGAAAATAAAATGGCAGAAAGTGCAATATAGTAAGAAACTGGGAGCATATTCTTCTCCTTCTTTATCGCCGTTCGATCAGGCGTCCTTTTTATTTCGCTGGGTGAGTACAATCGCACCAATCATGGCCACCAGCAGCAGCACCGAAGTGACTTCGAAGGGCAGCAAATACTGCAGGAAGAGCGTGTTGCCGATGGATGCCGGGCTGCCAAATCCCTCGGGCAACGAACTGGCCGAGGCGATTACGCCTGTCTGGGTAAGCACCACTGAGAGAATTTCAGCAACCAACCCCACGCCTAGCACGATTGCCAGCGGGCGCTGCCAGCTCAGGGTTTGGCTTTGTCCTAATTCTTCGGCGCCCAGGAGCATAATCACAAACAAGAAAAGCACCATAATTGCACCGGCATATACGGCCACCTGACTTACAGCGATGAACGCGCCGCCCAATATCAGGTAGAAGAGCGCCACCGTGACAAAATTGACAATCAGGTAGAGCGCCGAATAGACGGCATTGCGGCTGAAGAGCATCCCCAGCGCGGCTGCGACGGAGATAATTGCTAGAAAGAGGAATAAGATTAAGTCTGTAGTCATAATTCACCTAATCCGTGGGGTCTGCCATCATGGGCACGGCGCGATTGAAGAGGCCCGGCTCCACAATTTGGGGTGTGGGCGCTCCATTATCGGGCACGGCGACCAGGAGGCGTTCTTTGGTATAGATGGCTTCGGCCCGGCTGATAAACGAAAGTTCGTAGTTATCTTCCAGCGTGACTGCCTCGGTGGGGCAGGCATCTTCGCAATAGCCGCAGTAGATGCAGCGCAGCATATTGATCTCGTAGGTACTGGCAAATCGTTCTCCCGGCGAAAAGCGGACGTCGTCGGTATTTTCGGCTGCTTCAACGAAGATGGCATCTGCCGGACAAGCGGCGGCGCACAGCGAACAACCGATGCACTTTTCCAGCCCGTTCTCGTAACGATTGAGAACGTGGCGGCCGCGGAAGCGCGCTTTTACAGGCCGCTTGACCTCCGGGTACTGGATCGTCACCGGTTTTTCGAACATGGATACGAAAGTAATCCACATTCCTTTGAGTATTTCTTGAACACGTGCTCGTTCTGGGAACGCCATGTGTGATCTCCTTTTGTACGAGCGGATATAATCCGATCAACCGCTCGCCACCCCAGTGCTGGGGACTAAACCTTGTTACTACCCTTTGAGTACCAATATAACGGCAGTAAAGAATACATTTGCTAAAGCCAGGGGTAGTAAAACTTTCCAGCCGAAAGCCATCAGGCGATCGTATCGGAAGCGGGGCAAAGTGGCCCGCACCCAGATCATGCCAAAGAGCAAGATCAGAATCTTGATAAACAGAACCAGCGGTTCAAAGGCCGCGGGTATGTCGATGAAGGGCAGGCGATAACCGCCCAAGAAGAGCGTAGCGGCAATTGCGGCAATGGCGATCATCTTGATATATTCGGCCATGAAGAATAAGGCAAACTTCATACCAGAATATTCCGAGTGATACCCGGCCACCAGTTCTTGTTCGGCTTCGGGCATATCGAAGGGCGCACGGTTGATTTCAGCCAGCCCAGCTAGTAAAAAAATAATAAAGGCCAGGAATTGCGGCAGCACAAACCAGATTCCTTTCTGCGCTTCCACAATATCCACAAGACTCATTGAACCCGCCATCAGAATTGGGCCAATCAGCGATAATCCCAATGCCAATTCATAGCTGACCATCTGCGCCGATGCGCGCAAGCCGCCCAACATGGCATATTTATTATTCGATGACCATCCGGCAATTACGATCCCGTACACGGCAATTGAAGTCACGGCTGTCAGATAGAGCACGCCAACACTAACATCGGCCAGATAGAGGTTGATTTCCCGTCCGCCGATCATAACCTGCCGCCCCCAGGGAATCACCGCCCAGATAATCAGCGCCGGAAGCACCGTAATGATTGGCGCTAGTACGAACAGCACTTTGTCAGCCGTCGCTGGGATGAGTTCCTGGTTGAAAATCAACTTGATGCCGTCGGCGACCGGCTGCAACAGCCCCCAGGGGCCAGCGCGGTTCGGGCCAATGCGTACCTGAATGCGCGCCAATGCCCGGCGTTCATATAGTGTGAGATAAGCAAAGCCCGTCAGTCCAAACAAAAGCAAAATGACCGCTTTGATTACCCATTCAATAATTAATGCTTGGTCCATGTGATACCTCGGTTTAGGCTACAGCAGATTCAGCAATCCCAAACGTGAATTCGCTAGGCTGCTCAATCGGAATTCCCATACTGCGCGGCACAAGCGCAAAACCTTGCGGCACGCTATCGTCTTCTCGGACAACCACATCGATTGCCGGGCTGCCATTTACACTCAGGCTGACAGCCATGCCGTCAGTAGATTTGAGTTTTTGTGAATCTTCAGGATTGACGAGTACAAACGGCTGCGCCAGACGGGGTTGCAATACATCGGATGCTCCGACGAGTTTGCCCTGATCATAGAGCCGTGTGATGGGCACAGCGACGAAGGCCGCTTGCAGAACTGTTGCGGGGGTGGCTGCCGCGGTGGAGGTGTGTTCTACCCCCAGTGGAGCCAACTGCACGCCCAAACCCTGCTTATTCTCGTAGGAGGTGCCGCCATAGAACAAATCACCACGGCTGACGATGGGCCACTGCTCGTTGACTTCGGCCAATTTGGCATAGCTCAGGCCAGCATAACCGGCTACTTCAGCGCAAATTTGCGGGAAGATCAGCGACGGGAAGCGTCCCTTGAGGTCCACACCGGCTTTGGCGCCAATTTTAGCTGCAATAGCAAAATCGGCTTTGCACTCGCCCTTGCTGCTGACGACTGGGTAGAAGCGCTGCACGCGCCGCTCGCCCGAAGTAAAGGTGCCCTCGCGTTCTTGCTGCGCCTGTGCGGGCAATACCACATCGGCCAGCGCGGCGGTTTCGGTAAGGAACAGCTCTTGCACAACGACGAAATCTGCCCTTTGGACAATTTCTGCCAGGGCCGGGTTATCGCCAACTGGGTCAGCGCCCGCAATGTAGAACGCCTTTGCGGATGAAAGGTCGGCCCCGGGGCGCAAACCCATATCCCAGGCGCCTTGCGTGTTGGCCTGTGGCCACACACCCACCAGCGCACCTTTGCCTGCTGCTAGTTTGGCGCAAGCCTGCGCAACGGCGGCAGAACCCTCCAGGCCGAGGCCCTCGCTGCCGAAGAAGGCAACCACTTTCTTCGCGTCGTCAAGATCAACTTTTTCGATGGCGGCAACTTCTTCGCCGTACACGTAGCGGATGATTTCCGTTGCGTGGCGTTCGGTTTTGGTGGGGCGGGGGTTGACGACGATCAATTTTGCGCCGCGTTTGGCAGCCTGTTTGGCACGCAGCCACCACACCGGCGCTTCTTCTTCCAGATCGCTGGCAACGACTACAATCGCATCGCCCGCGCCGACCGTGGAAAGGTTTACAGTATCCGAGATACCCATCTGTGCGACCAGATCGCCGCCCGCCATATAGCTGTGCAGGGCTGCGGTGCCGCCCAGGCCTTCGCTGAGTTTCTTGAGGTTGAACAGATCCTCATTGGGCAGGCGTCCACCTGCCAGGGTCAGCAATCCAGCCCCGGCGTTTTTGAGCTGCTCAGCGACCAGCGTCAGGGCTTCCTCCCAACTCGCGGGAGAGAGTTGCCCATCTTTGCGAATCAGCGGCTGGGTCAGGCGGTCGCTGCTATTCACATAATGATAGGCGAAGCGGCCTTTGTCGCAAATCCACAACTCGTTGACCTGCTCGTTCTGGCGCGGCATCGCCCGCTTAATAATGATGTCGCCGCCCGATTTGGCATCGCGGCGGGTGTTATACGTCAGATTGCACCCCACGGCGCAATGATTGCACAGCGAAGCGGCCTGATTGAGTTCCCAGGGGCGCGCGCCAAAACGGAAATCGGCTGTAGTCAGCGCCCCAACGGGGCAAATATCGGTGGTGTTGCCCGACCAGTAGGAGGCAAAACCCGGCTCCGAGTTGGTGATGATATCGGTGGCGCGGCCGCGGTTGAAGAATTCCAGCACCGGGTCGTCGGCAATCTCTTCCTGGAAACGGATGCAGCGGGCGCACTGGATGCAGCGCTCGCGGTCCAGCCAGATCAGGTCGCCGAGGGGCACGTTCTTGGCGGCGTGCATTTTCTCATCGAAAATGAAACGGCTGTCGCTGGAGCCATATTCCATGGTCAGGTTTTGCAGCGGGCACTCGCCGCCCTTATCGCAGATGGGGCAGTCGAGCGGGTGCGATGTCAGCAAAAATTCAACAATATCTTCGCGGCCCTGTTGCACTTTGTCGCTCAGTCCGTCCACGACCATACCTTCCGAAACGGGGACGGTGCAGGCAGTTTCCAGTTTCCAGCCAAATTGAATTTTTGGGCTACCGTCTTCTTCGAGGACGGCTTCGCCGGTTGCGCGATCAAATACCGGTCGGCCAACATCCACCAGACACATGCGGCACATGCCCACCGGCTCCATCTTGGGATGGTAGCAGAAAACCGGAATATCAATACCGGCTCGCTTGGCGGCGTCTACTACTAAAGTGCCATCCGGGACTGTGATTTGCTGTCCGTCAATGGTTAGGGTAATTTCTTTGGTCATAAGTTCACCTTCGCCTCAAAATCTTGCGGGAAGCGTTCAATGCCCGAAACGACGGCCTGCAAGGAGAACTCGCCCAGCGCGCACAGGCATTTATTCTGTATCTGGTAGGCAACCTTTGTCAACAATTCAACATCAAAACTGCTGCCTTCGCCGTGATGAATGCGCTCGATAATATGGCTCATCCAGTAGTTGCCTTCACGGCAGGGCGTGCATTTACCGCACGATTCGTGCTTGAAGAAGTGGATGGTTTTGTTGAGTACCCAGTCGATGCTGAAACTATCGTCAATCACAATTACCGAGGCAGAGCCTAAATCGGCTTTGAGCGTGCGAACCGAGGCGTAGTCCATGGGCGTATCGAGGGCTTCATCGGTGGCAACGATCATCGCCGAGGAGGCTCCCGCCGCCATAATGGCTTTGATTTTGTTGCCGTTGGCGATTCCGCCGCCGTGTTCGTAGATCAACTCGCGGAAAGTCGTACCGAAGGGCAGTTCGTAGTTGCCGGGTTTGTTCACGCAGCCCGAAAGGCTGAATATTTTCACCCCGGCGGTATCTTCGGTGCCCATTGATTTATACCAATCGGACCCGTTTTCGATGATTTTGGGAACATTGGTCAGGGTTTCGACATTGTTGACCACAGTCGGCTTGCCGTACAGACCAAACGATGGCGGGAAAGGTGGGCGCAAACGCGGCTGGCCGCGCTTGCCTTCCAGCGATTCGAGCAGCGCAGTTTCTTCACCGCAGATATACGCCCCCGCGCCCAGGTGTGTGTAAATGCGCAGGCTATAATCGCTACCAAAGAGTTTGTCGCCCAACAGACCGGCGGTTTCCATCTCGGCGATTTTCTCATCGAGATAGTGGGCCACCTGCCAGAATTCGCCGCGGCAATACACATATGCAGCGTTTGCGCCGACCGCATAGGACGAAATTGCCACACCCTCCAAAAACTGGAAGGGGTTGCTCTCCATAATCTCGCGGTCTTTAAAAGTTCCTGGCTCCGATTCGTCGGCATTGGCGACGACGTAATGCGGCCAGTTTTTGTTATCCATGAAGGTCCACTTGACCCCGGTGGGGAAGCCCGCACCGCCGCGCCCGCGCAGCCCGGAAGCCTTGACAATATCAGTCACCTCTTCGGGCTTCATCGCTGTAACGGCTTTTTTAAACATCTCAAAGCCGCCGTCTTTCTGATAAACATCTAACTGATTGATGTCGGGGATGTCGCGATGTCGAAGGAGTACGTGTTCAGCCATTAGTTCTTCTCCTTCCATGATTCAATCAATGTCTGCGTGCTTTCCACAGTCATATTTTCGTGATACTCAAGCCCCTCACTGCTCTGCACCTGGAACATCGGCGCTTTATCGCACGCCGCCAGACACATCACCGGCTCAATTGTGACTAGCCCATCAGGCGTAGTTTCGCCAGGTTGGATCTTCAGGGCATCACAAAGCTCTCCCAGGAATTTATCAGCGCCGCGCAGTGCGCAAGGCAGATCGTTACAAACCTGAATGCGAATCTTGCCCGCTGGTTTATCGTGATAAAGCGTGTAAAAACCGATCAGCGTTGCAACTTCGGTAGGGGTAATTTCTACAATCTCGGCAATGTCGTTGATATCATGATTGCTCACATAGCCGCCTTCGCGCTGCGCCATGTACAGTAACATCATCACTGCCGAGCGTTTTTCCTCTGGGGGATATTTCGCCAGAATTTTCTGGATTTCGTCTGCGTATTTTTCTTCTAATTTGTTCACCGGTCCGAATCTCCCAAGACAATATCAACGCTGCCGATAATCGCTACCAGATCGGCGATCAGGTGGCCCTTACTCAAGAAGGGCAGCGCTTGCAAGTGTACGAAAGATGGCGTGCGCCAGTGGATACGATAAGGCTTATTGCTACCATCACTTTCGAGATAAACCCCTAACTCACCGCGGGGGGATGCCACCGGAACATATACATATCCTTTGGGAGCATTGAAACCTTCCGTCCACAGCTTAAAGTGGTGGATCAATGCCTCCATGCTGGTTCCGATCTCTGAGCGGGGGGGCGGGACGAATTTGTGGTTGCTACTGCGCACGGGAGCGCCGTCCAGCTCTTTGAGCTTTTTCAGCCCCTGTTCGATAATTCGCAGCGACTGCCAGAACTCATCCATGCGGACACGGTAGCGGGCGAACACATCGCCCCCTGTAGCCGTGGGTACTTCAAAATCGTACTCTTCGTAGCCAGAGTAGGGGCGTACTTTTCGGTTATCGTAGGCCACCCCCGAGCCGCGTAACGAAGGGCCTGTAAATCCTTGGGCAATCGCTTCTTCGGCAGAGATCACGCCAATCCCCTTGACGCGGTCAATAAAAAGCGGGTTTTTTGTTAGTAGACCTTCGTATTGTTCGATGCGCTTGGGGAAATATTCCAAAAAATCTTGTACCAATTGCACAAACTCGCCAGATACATCTCGCCATATACCACCCGGACGAATGTAGGTGGTCATCATGCGTTGCCCCGACACACTTTCGAAAATATCGAGAATAATTTCGCGCTCGCGGAAACAATACAAGAACATCGACATGGCCGCCAAGTCGAGCGATTGTGTGCCCAGCCAGATCAGGTGTGAAGCGATGCGCTGCAATTCCGCCAGAATAACGCGGATCACCTGTGCCCGTGGGGGTACGTCCAGTTCGACCAGTTTTTCGACAGCCAGACAATAGGCCAGGTTGTTGCCGATGGTGTTGAGATAATCCAGGCGATCAGTCATCACCTCGGCTTGCTCATAGCGCTTGGCTTCCATATTCTTCTCAACGCCGGTATGCAAGAAACCAATATCGGGTACGCAATTGACAATGATTTCGCCATCGAGTTCCAGCATCAGGCGTAGCACGCCGTGGGTGCTGGGGTGTTGCGGCCCCATATTAAGCAGCATGGTTTCGCCCGTAAGCGCCCGATCGGAGACGAGATGCTTGAGTTCGTCAAAAGTTACTTCTTGAAGTTGCACCATAGGAACCTCATTTTCGCAAATACGGATACCGTATTACGCTTATTCCTTCACGTAGGGTTTTTTCTTGTCGATTTCTTCCGCGTTAAAGCTGAATTGAACTTCTTCATATCCCAGTGGATAATCTTTTCTCAGCGGGTGGCCTTCCCAGTCGGCGGGCATCAAGATGCGTCGCAGGTCAGAGTGTCCGTCAACTTGAATGCCAAACATATCCCAGAGTTCGCGTTCGTGCCAATTGGCATTGGGATAGAGTTTTTCAATTGTGGGGATTTTTGGATTTTCACCCGGCACCTGAACGCGCAATCGCAACGTAATATTGTTTTCGGTGGAGTAGAGTTGGTAAACCACATGAAAGCGGGGCTCATTTGCAGGCCAGTAATCAACAGCCGTCAGGCTTGATAACATATTGAAGCCGAAATCGTCGCGCAGTTGGCGGCAAATATCAACTACATTCTCCGGAGAGACGAGCATAGAATACTCACCCCGGAATGTCAGCTTGTCTACGTCGTAGTCTTTGCGGATTGCTTGAATAGCGTTTTTGAGTTTTTCGTCCATAATTAACCGTTTATTTCCAATCCGTGATTTTTTCTCGCTCTACTTTTTCGTAGAGTGTGAGAATGCCGTGAATGAGTCCTTCTGGCCGGGGGGGGCATCCAGCAATATATACATCAATCGGGATGATCTCGTCTACACCCTGCACAATGGCATAGTTATTGAAGACACCACCGCTCGAAGCGCAATCTCCCATGGCAATGGCCCACTTGGGGTCGGGTAATTGGTCGTACAGCCGGCGTATTACCGGAGCCATCTTGCGAGACACGCGTCCTGCCACAATCAATAAATCCGATTGTCGGGGGCTGGCGCGCATCAACTCCATGCCGAAGCGGCTCATATCGTAGTGGCTGGCCTCAGCGGCCATCATTTCGATGGCGCAGCAAGCCAAACCCGACAGCAACGGCCACATGGCCCGCGTTCGGCTCCAGTTTACGGCTTTCTCTAGCGATGTGGTAATAATCCCCATATTACCGAGTTTTTGTTCTATTCCCATTCCAGGGCTCCTTTCTTCCAGGCGTACACATAACCTACCAATAAGATCAGGATGAAGACAAACATCTCAATGAGCGCAAAAAGCCCCAGGCTGTTGTCGATGAAATCACGCAGCACCACGGCCCAGGGCAAGAAAAAGATAATTTCGATGTCAAAAAGTATGAAAAGCACGGCAACTAAATAGTACTTCACAGACATGCGCCGTGTTCCAGGGCCGTAGGGTGTAACTCCCGATTCGTAAGGCATGGCTTTTGCATCGGTATGACGTTTTGGGCCAAATAAATGACCTAAAATAACCACGAGGGCGGCTAACCCAGTGGCCAATAATATGAGTATGGCAATGGGGGCATAGTCAAGAAGCATAGGAAATCCTCAGGTAAAGATATTGGTAATTTTTATCGTTTTGGGTAGTTTAGGTAGATTTGACGAAGTATATCACAGGATGTTTTTGAGAGGTAGGCAGAGTGTAAAATTTCACAAATATCGACGAATTTCTGCATAAAAAATGTATAAAAAAAGAAATCGTTGAACGTGTGGGGGACACGCTCAACGATTTCTTTTAGGAGGACCACCATCTCACCCATATAGGGCAAGGAAAGTGGTGCGATACTTGCAAAATACCAGTAAAAGGAGAAGCAAGTACCAACGCTACCAATATATACTATTTCGGTCTGAATTGCATTAAAATAGTATGAGACTTTTGGATTTCCCGTTTTTGGATGCGAAAGTCTCATACACTATTCTATAAGAGGCTTGTTAGATGTGTTGTGGTTTTTCTTGTCTCGGAAAAGTTGTAGCCATTCTTCAACTTCAGCCGGGCTGATTTGTTCTTCTTGCACGGAAGCCGACTGACCGGCTTGCTCGTTGGTGGTGCCAAGGAGTTGGGCAAATGCTTCGGATGAGAGTGTGCTTGCCCGGCTGCTACGGGCAGCAGCAAGTACCTGGCGATCTGAACTGACTACCGTCCAATTCCGGGCATCATTACCTAATTTCTTCAGACGCTTCACGATGGCACTGTCTGCTGTTGTTTCGCGGTGAACGAAATGGGCTTTTACCCCGCCAATGCTGCGGATGCCGCTTTCACCCGGCGGCGCGCCATCGAAGAAAACTTCCACTTTTTTTCGACTTTGGCGTTGGAAGGTTTGAAGTTTCTGGATTAACTGGTTTTCATCGTTGATGGAACGCAGACTTAATCCAGCAATCTTGGGAATCAGGTTGTGTCCGTCAATTAGGTAAGGCATGCAAACGTGCTTTATAATAGTAGGCGTAGTTAGTATAGATAGAATTCGGTTGTGATCGGTGATTGTAGTGTCAGGGCTGTCCTTCGTCAATAGATAGCCGATGGATCACAAAGAATTATTGATAGCACCTGGAGAATTACAAGTTTATGCAGTGGAAACGTTTGTCCTATTACCTGCTACTAAATATCATAGTTTCGGTGGCAACAACATTAATAGTGCTGACTCTGTGGGAACGCACACACCAAAATGAATTTGACCGCGTTGCTGCTGAGGCTGTTTTGCCAGCAACGGCTGCGGTTGCCTTAGAAACCGTTGCCGAGCCAACGCTAGAACCACCCCAGGCTCTATTGGCGCATCAGGTGCGTGCTGGCGAAACACTGGGCGATATTGCCTTGGAGTATGATGTCGCCGTTGAAGAGTTATTGGAAATCAACGGCCTGACAGATGCGGATGCTATTGGTGCCGGTTTGGTTATTTATGTTCCAGACCCGGATGTCACCCCGTTGTCCGCTACAGTTGTCCCGGCAGTGGAAGAGGCTCAAGGGAGCGTTGAAATTGTCTCAGTGCTGGCGGTTGGCGATTTAGCGACAGAGCGAGTTGTGCTAGGTGATGCCGGGGGCGAAAAAGTTTCCCTGGCAGGCTGGCAACTCGGCGATGAAGATGAGAATCTCTACACATTGCCTCAGGCAACCTTATATGAAAATGGTCAAATTGTTATTTACTCGCGCACAGATGTCGATAATCCACTGGAACTCTTTTGGGGCGCTGCGGAGGCAATTTGGCAATCGGGTGAAATTGTGACCCTCTATGATGCTGCCGGAAATGTGCATACGAATTATCAGGTTCCATAATACCGTAGCGCGAAAATGAGCGGATCACCACATCTATGAATTGACCCAACTTCTGCCCGCATGTTACACTTGATCACTAACCGACTAACCGACTAACCGACTAACCGACCAGCCTTATGACCCAAGCCTACTACCGAAAATGGCGACCCCAAACCTGGGACGAAGTTATCGGCCAGGAACATATCACCACCACGCTGCGCAATGCCGTATCCCATGACCGCGTTGCTCATGCGTATCTCTTTGCCGGACCGCGTGGCACCGGTAAAACCAGCTCGGCGCGTTTGCTAGCAAAGTCTGTTAATTGCCTTAGCGAAGATATGGCCGAGCGTCCCTGTGGGCAGTGTGCGCATTGTCAGGCCGTTAATCAGGGTCGTTTCATGGATCTGATCGAAATCGACGCCGCATCCAACACCAGTGTAGATGATGTGCGTGACCTGCGCGATAAAATTAATTTCTCGCCCACCCAGGGCCGCTATAAAGTCTATATTATTGACGAAGTTCACATGCTTTCAACCGCGGCTTTTAACGCTTTGTTGAAAACACTTGAAGAGCCGCCTGTTCACGCCATCTTCATTCTGGCGACTACCGAAGTGCATAAAATTCCGGCCACAGTACTCTCGCGTTGCCAGCGACACGAATTCCGCAGCATCCCCGTGACCGATATGGTGCGCTTGTTGGAGAATATTGCTAAGAACGAAAACCTGGAAATTGACAGCGATACTCTAACGCTCATCGCTCGGCAAGCTACAGGTAGTTTGCGCGACGCTATTTCGTTGCTCGACCAACTTGCCGCCACCGCGCAGGAAATCACCCTGCCGGTTGCGCAGGCTGTCTTGGGTACGGCTACCAATCAGGCTGTGTTGGAAATTCTCGATGCCTTACACGCCAGAGAAGCCGCTGATGGGTTGAATTGCATTCATCGCACCCTCGATACCGGCAGCGATCCGCGCCAGTTTGCGCGCCAAATTGTGGACTATTTGCGCAATGTATTGCTCTTTCGTATGGGCACTGCTGATCAGATAGAGGCATCCACGGAGACGCGCGAGAAAATGGCGCGGCATGCCCAAGCTTTTGAAGCGCCAGAATTATTGCGTTTATTGAAAAACTTCAATCGCGCGGCGGGCGAAGCACGCAATGCCTGGCAGCCGGCTTTACCGTTAGAGATGGCTTTTGTGGAATCTTTGGGGATTCCTGCCCCGGAGCCGGTACAATCTCCGAGTGTTCCCAGTACCCCAAAAAGGAGTCCCGCACTTGCTCCGAGTGGGCGCGCGCCCTCAGGGCAAGATTCTCCCCCCAAGCTGAAGTCCGCCAAAAAGACCTCTGTCGAAAAAACACTGCCCAACGAAATCACCCAGCATTGGGAAGCGATTCTGAAGCAAGTGCGCGAGCAAAATCCCCAAACACAAGCTTTGCTCAACTCGTGCAGCCCATTGGGCGTCAAAGGCAATGCGCTGGTGCTGGGGTTCAATGGTGAGTTTGCAAAATCAAAGATGGAAACCGGCGAGAATATTAACATCCTGCAAAAGGTCATGCAACAAGTGCTGGGTAAAAGTATGTCGGTGTTGTGTGTCGTATCGCAGAGCGGCGAATTGCCCCCCGATATTGACCAGGATGGTATGGTTGCTACCGCCTTGCGTGATTTAGGCGGTAAAATTGTAGACCTGCAATAAAAATAGAAACGACCGGAGGAACTCATGGCAAAACGACCCCGACAACCTCGCCCCCCGATGAGTGGCGGCGGTGGCATGATGAAGCAACTTCAGCAATTGCAAGAACAAATGGCAGCCGCTCAAGAATCGCTCACCAACGAAACTGTCACCGCAACGGCTGGTGGTGGTGTGGTTTTGGCAACTGTTACAGGCGATCAACAACTTCAAGCGATCAAGTTGGATCCTGCCATTCTTGAAGATGCTGACGTAGAAATGCTCCAAGATTTAATTCTGATCGCCGTTAACAGTGCTTTAGATAAATCTCGCGAACTGGCTGCCGAGCGTTTAGGCCCTCTGACGAGCGGCTTACCCTTTTGACCCGGCGACGCCCTGATTGAATTATGTCGCTCCCACTCCCAATTCAAAACCTGATCGATGCGCTATCGCGTTTGCCGGGGATCGGCCCCAAAACGGCCTCCCGGTTGACTTTTTATTTATTGCGCGCCCCGGATAATTTCTCACTTGACCTTGCAGAAGCGCTCGATGTACTCAAGTCAGGCACCGCATTTTGCCAGCGTTGTTATAACATCACCGAAGCCGGGCGTGTCGAATGTATTGTTTGTGCCGATGAGGCGCGCGACCGTTCGATTTTGTGTATTGTTGAAGAACCGCTGGACGTTTTGGCGCTTGAACGTACGGATGGTTTTCGCGGGGTATATCACGTGTTGCATGGCGCACTATCTCCCATCGAAGGGATTAGTCCTGAAGACCTGAAGATTCGTGAATTGATGGGGCGTTGCGAGCAAGAAGATATTCGCGAGGTTATCCTGGCGACTAATCCCAGTATGGAAGGGGATGCAACTGCCATGTATCTGCGCGGGCAATTGGCTCATTTTGATATCCAGATCACACGCCTGGCGCGCGGCCTGCCCATGGGCGGCGATCTCGAATACGCCGACCAAAGTACGTTGCTACGCGCTCTGGCGGGTCGCCAATACATGGATTAGCCTGTCCTGGGTACCAATTTTGATGAATTTCGAAAATTGCTCCAATTTGCCCTTGACATTCGCTTTCAAATCCGTATAATTATCCCCCGTCGAACAAAACAAGTGACCTAGCCCAAACGGGCAGATCAATAACAACTAAATAGGCATTGAGAAAAGTGCCGATGTCGAAAAAGACGATATCGGTTCTGACTTTGTGTCTAAAAAGTCTTGACAGTTCGATAGAGCCTTGATACAATCCAAAGCTGCTCTAAAAAATGCACCTTGACAACTGAAGAGTGACAGAAAGCGAAAACCTAGTCAATTTTTGTAAGTCTCATGTAAATCCCGCATCTTCGGATGCTAGTTTTATGCGGAGAGTTTGATCCTGGCTCAGGATGAACGCTGGCGGCGTGCCTAAT
>JACKQG010002075.1_pt1 | contig 26694 bp, 25 predicted proteins | sample 8237621 | NCBI WGS metagenome assembly JACKQG01 (sample SAMN15677084, study PRJNA649215) | marine metagenome | biome: marine; feature: Black Sea; material: saline water; isolation source: suspended particulate matter (SPM) from the Black Sea western gyre | collected 2013-06-09/2013-06-10 | depth... | reverse complement strand
CACCATGTCGGGTGCTCCGGCACAGAGCCGGACGCAAGCGTCCTTCTCTGGTCTCCGTCCCTCATGTCCACGCCCCCGCATGTGGCAAGGCGTGGAAGCTTTGCCCAAGTGGTGGTCGCCCAAAATGACCTCTGTCCCTCATGTCCACGCCCCCGTATGTGGCAAGGCGTGGAAGCTTTGGCCTAAAGTGGTGGTCGCCCTAAATGACCTCCGTCCCTCATGTCTACGCCCCGACATGTGGCGACCCGTGGACGCTAGTTAGGGTGCGGTATAGGCGAAGGTAATCTGTGGTTGTCCCTTTGGAGGTCCAAACCACAGTCGCAAGGCAAATCCTTTCGCTCTCTTTTCATGGGTCCAATGGGGACCTTCATGCCCCTCTTTTGGGCTGTACTCAAGGCATCCTGGCTTAGCAATGACTGCTAATGGCAAGATTTCACCGTCCATGAGATGTAATGCCTCAAATCCATGCTCTTTTGCGTGAATCAAAAGGAGATCTTCATGGACGGTTTTTCCGTCGTTGTCTTGAACCAACTCAACAATCTCCAAAAAGGTCCCGCCCGCGACCCATCGCGCCTCAAGGGAACCGGACATAGGGGCATCCCCTTGAAAGTGCCAGACTCCTTTCCCAATCCAAGAACCGACAAGCCACCCCATCTCTTTCTCTAACCGATTGAGGGGATTGGTGGTCAAGGTATGCTAGTGGTTATGGTCGTGGGTTGCATGATCCATAGGTGCGTTGTCCGAAGACTCTTCCCCATAACCACGAAGGGTGTCGTAGTCCATAATCTGTTGAGGCGACAATGCCATTGCGGTTAGCAGGTGTGCATGTAGATGTGTATACCTAATCTGCCCCCTTAAGAGGGCACTCGCCCTCAACATTCTAGACAAATCGGTTTCGTCTACCGAGGCCCCTTTTGAAGCAGCCAAGAACCACTGGTCTATGTTGTATTCCATAGTAATCAGTAATGAACCTTTTGATTTTGTTTCTTCGAGCATATCCAAGCGGTAACCGTAGACCATGGCGATTTGATCTTCGGATAGATCCAGTTCCTCACGGAGTTCAAGGACATGCATAGGTCCCGGAAAATGGTTCATCTCTGCAGGTTTAGCCATCCCCATCCCCTTCCCCTCTAGGAATCCCAAAACCTCTTCTGCACTTAAGGATGTAAGTGTAGGGGGTGTAGAGAGAACATCAACTTCTGGAGACGCTGGAAGAACCTCTTCCTCAGTTGAGGAAACCGAGAGATCCTCAGGATTTGAGAGGGAAACTTCGATGGGATTAGTGGACTCGCCTGGGACAATTCCCAACAGGTATAACACAAGAAAAAGGGCAGAAATCTTCATAGGGAGATTCTACCAACGCTCCTTATGTTCTTAGGCGAAGGAAAAGGACCGCAAGAACAGCTCCAGCCAGACCCAACTCCCAAAACCCTGCACCCACAGCGATGCCTACAGCACCCGTAAACCAAATCAAGGCGGCTGTCGTAAGCCCTCTTGGTTCAGAGCCCGTACTAAAGATAACCCCTGCTCCTAAGAAGCCCAGCCCTGTGATTACATTCGCAGCCATTCGAGAGGGTCCATGGATTTCATCGGTAAAGAGGATACCAATTAGGGTAAAAAGGGCGGCACCCATCGAAACCAATGCCAGCGTTCGAATCCCTATGGGTTTATCGGCACGTTGTCGCTCCCATCCCACTCCTGCTCCCAAGAGGGCGGCAAGAACGAGGCGAATAAGCGTTTCATTTATGGGCATGGGTTGGATTGTATAGGTTATAGGGGATAATGGGGGGGATGAGTAATGTGGATTGGGACGATGTCTTAGAACAGGTAAGGAAGGCTTACACAGAATCGGGGGTGCGTGGGGCCTTCTTGGTCTTGGATCAATATGACGAGCCCGAAGATAAAGTGGAGGGTGTTTGGAGAGAAATCATACGCGCGCGCATCCGCATCGCCCAAGGTGAGTATCCTGCAGCTTTAGCTATTCTTGATGCGCAGCACCAACACTTGAATCGCCAAGAACACCCCGTTCGGTACGGGCGTGTCTTGATGTTAGAGGGAATTGTCCATTCTTGGTTGGGCGATCCTGCTATCGCTTCGGTTTACCTGAAGGAAGCTGTTGAAATTGCAAGGGGTTCAGGCGATACAGATACGGTTAGGCGCGCGTTGAGAACGGTTGCCGATTTAGCCTGTGAAGAGCACAAGTTCCAAGAAGCACTAGACCTGATGGAGGGGCAACCTGGAGCCGAAGAGGCCTTCTTGCGGGCTCGAGCATTAGCTGGGCTCGGAAGGCTGTCTCTCGCACTGGATGTTGCCAATGAGAGCTTACTTGAGCCACATATTCCCCACCAAAACAGAATCAATCTCCAAGTTCTAAGGGCATGGATTTGTTGTGAGGGCGGATATGCAAGGGGAGGAATGGAAGCTCTGGAGGGGTTGACGAATAATGACGATCCCTTGGTTGAGTATTGCCGGGGTCATTGCGACCTGTTGGCTGGTAAGAGGTTGGAAGGGGGAGAACATTGGAATAGATTCTTAGATGATGCAGTGAAGGGCAAGGCAGTAGAGAATGCATCTATGGTGCGACTCGATTTGGCAAACCTCGCTGCCTCGGATGGAGATATCGTCCAGATGCGTCATTTCCTTAAGTCCTATCGTGAGGCGCGTGCTTGGGCTGGCATCTCTCACCTTGTTCCCTATTCCGTTATCTTAGAAGGCATTTCAGACTTGGAACGGGGGGGCGACTTAAGGACAGATGGTATTTTGGCTGCTATTAATGAAGCTGTTGATTTTGGTACCCTCGTTGCTAGTGCCCGTTTAGCTGCGATGAAAGGAGCTCCACCAGTCATTCGTATCGCACTTGAAAGACGATTACTGGAACGAGCCAAAGAGTACGTGCCTCTTGAAGGTGGACCCACCTTTGAGAACCATCGAAGGGTAAAGCGCATTCGGGAAATCCTCTCAGAATAAAGGCGGGGGCGACTCCGCTGGAGCCGCCCCCTGGGGGAGGAGGTGTTATCGGTGAACGATCGCCCCCACAATACGTCCCCGAATCCCTATAGGGTAAAAAAAGCCCCATAGTTTCCACGAAAGGGGGCGAAATCGCCTCCAAACCTCCTTTTCTCCCTCATTATTACCCTCTTAGTCTAGGATTTCCCTATGAGAACAGTGATTACGGGTGGTGGTGGTTTCTTAGGGTTCCACCTCTCTAGAGGGATTTCTGGCGAGCAGACCTTACTTGATATTGCACCTTTTCGAGATGTTGAAGATAGAGAAGGAATCAAGAGGGTCGTGGGCGACATTCGTGACATAGACCTATTGCGCGACCTTTTCAAGGATGCTGACCAAGTGATTCATGGAGCTGCAGCACTGCCCCTGTGGAAACCTGCAGAGATTCGTGATGTTAACGAGCAAGGCACTGCGACCGTGCTCCAAGCCGCCCTTGATGTGGGTGTAAGGCGGGTTGTACATATCTCAAGTACGGCGGTTTATGGCATTCCTGACCACCATCCCCTTACCGAGGAGGATGAAATGGTAGGGGTAGGACCCTATGGAGAGAGTAAGGTCGTTGCCGAACTGATCTGCTCGGCGTTTCGGAAAAAAGGTCTCTTTGTAGCCGTTGTACGACCCAAGACATTCATTGGTCCGGAGAGATTAGGGGTTTTTCAAATCCTCTTTGATTGGGTAAGGGAAGGGCGCAAGATTCCTGTGATTGGGAATGGAGAGAACAGATATCAACTCCTAGATGTAGCCGACTTGGTATCTGCTGTCCAAACCCTTCTAAACTGTCCCATAGAAGAGGGAAATTCCACATTTAATGTAGGTGCCGAGAGGTTTGGAACCGTGAAATCAGATTTGGGTGAACTCTTTGCCCATGCGGGTACGGGAAGCCGCATTCTGCCTACCCATGCGGGGTTTGCCAAGGGGATGTTGGCAGTCCTAGAAGCAGCAAACCTCTCGCCACTCTATAAGTGGGTTTACGGAACAGCAGACCAGGATTCTTGGGTCTCAATTGAAAAACTGAAAGCCCTAGGTTGGCAACCACAACATTCAAACGCCGAGACGATGAAGAGAACCTACGATTGGTATTTGGATAATCTGGATGCTCTTCAGGCACCAGGAACAGGACATCGTGTGCCTTGGCGCGAAGGCGCCCTGTCGATAATCCGCCACTTTCTTTAGTCGGCAAAGAAGGTAAAGATACCCAGCAGGATAAGGAGTATGCCTGTTACTTTTCCTTCATTATGTTCTAACCAATGGAGTTTTTTGGCAAATAGTTTTTGGAGTTTGCGCCCCATCAAGGCCAAAGCGACAATCGCTGGAACGGTTACAAAGAAGTAAGTCAAGGAAAGAAGCGAGATACCTTTCCAACCCAACGTGGATGCCGGAAGGTAGTAAGCTTCTAACTCCACACAAGGCGAAAGGAACATAGATAGAGCCAATCCCCAAAGCATTTTCCCCGAAACCCCGTCCTTTGGGGGTTCGTGGGTGTGGCTGTGGGTTTCGCTATGACCACCACCCAAATGGGTGTGCCCACCCGAGCGCCAAACCCAAATTCCTAATAGAACGAGAACCGTTCCAGAAAGAGCATGGAGCAAACCCTCTGAAAACCCACTTAAGCCAATACCAAGCCCACCAACGAGCAAACCCAACAATATGGAAGAAGCGACATGGGCTGTTCCTACGAGAACAGAAGCCCTTGCCAGCATCGCTGTAGACCACCCTTCTCTCTTAGCTAACAGAGAAAGAGGCATCCAGTGGTTGGGAAGAAGGGCATGGACCAAAGAGAGACCGACCCCCCCCACAAGAAGAGGAATCATGAGAGGGCAATCTCCAAGGACTCTCTAAGAATGGGTGAATCCAACAGATCCCAGGCTGCAAGCAAACCCGCTCTTTGCCCGGGCCAGTCCAAGCGAGACATTCCTTCTTCTAGTCCCACCCATTCACCCTCGGTATGTTCATCATCCAGAACGAAGGTTTTTTCCTTGACCAAAGCAAGAAAGACGGGCACTTCGTGCAGGGTGTCGGTTTCCCATTCGTAGAATCGGTTTGCGACAGGAACCGAGAAAAAAGAAGTCGGCGTTAGAGATGTCTCTTCTCTGAGTTCTCTTAGCGCTGTTTCCCATCTCAACTCTCCCTTCTTCGCTTTTCCAGCGACCATTCTCCAACACCCCGAATAGATCTTTCCAGGAGCTCTCTTTAGGAGAAGGCACCGGCGTTTCCCATCCTCCCTTTCATGAATCACATGGCAATCCACCAGCCTCTTTCTCAATACTCTTCTCCCACGGCGCGAATAATCTCCCGAACATGGGAGCCAAAAGGACTTTGTGGAGAGCCAACCCCACCATGGGATTCAGGATTTATTCTAGAGAGGACTTCTTCGGAGATTTCGGGTAGGTCTTTCCTATCTCCCATCACTTGAGCAACGAGCATTTCTGTCCAGGGCCATCGTCTCTCGCCTGTCAGTTGGAGAGTGGGGCCTTCGTCAAGGAGATTACAGACGGCTTGCCAACCCGACAGAGCTTCCTTCTCCAATAGGTTTAGCCAGCCACCATAATGAATTGCCTTCTCGATCGCAAGGCGAGCCATCCATCCCACTTCCCCCTCGTCTCTCTTTCGGTTCCAAGCACCACCTGTTGTCCCCCACATGAGGTCCTTCCGAGGGTGGAGCGTCATCGTGGGTTCGCCTAGGGAGGCTCGGGGCACAAGGACTTTTTCTCCCTCCAAGTCTTCGATTTCAAGATTCTCCCACCCCAAGGTAATACGAGACTGGGAAGGGACGATAGCGGTCAGAGTAGCGATACGACTCTTTCGGTAGTGGGGTAAGAGGGAATGGATCGTTGCGGGGACAGTCAGGAGGTTTAGCCAAGCCTTGAGGGTTTCTAGAGATGGAGGAGAAGGAGGGGTAGGCTTCGGTTTCAGGAGCCCGAACAATCCAGAACGACCTCCCAAGGACAGGGGCGTTTCTGCGACCGCAGACAGGAGCGGAAGAATGGGCAAGAAGCGTTCTCCATCCTTGGTCGCTTCTCGTTCTAGGATCTCTTGAAAGGCGCTATCTAACGACTGTCCTGCCCGCAGAAAGACTTCACTTAGCCACTTCTGTACTACTGACTCTTTTACCTTTCCTGGACCCATGAGGAAGGAATGAACCAAACCTCTGGAAGGATTATCCCATTTGGGTTCTCCCCAAACAATCCGACCCGGTCCCACTTCACTTTGGGCATCTAGATGGCGCAAGACTCCCGTACCCGTCGTTCGTCCGGCAAGCCAAGTGGGGCTCTTCTCCCAAAGGAATCCCCCGCTTGGACGCACCCCCGGTGGAGGCCACTCAGAAAGAATCTGGAGATGGGCAAAGCCACAGGGCACTTGGAGGAGTCGTTGGAGAGTTCGCTCCTTGCGATGGGGGGGCAAGGGAGGTGCCCTTCCCAAGAGGGATGTCAGGGGCAGAGGGGAATTGCCTTGTGGGGTGTCTTGGGAAGGGGCTCCAAAAGATTGGGGTATAACGACAGCGATTGTGGGCGATTTGGGAGCACCCAAACGACCGATCGCACCAAGACCATCAAGGATATTGCCCCAAGAAAAACCTCTCTTTGGTGGCGGTTCATCTCCTTGATTCTCTGGGGTTGGAGGGGTAATTGTGGAAGGTTCTTCGCTGTCCTTTCCCCTTAGAAGAAAACGAAATGCTTCTAGAAGTCCCTTTCCAGATAGGGGATTAGATGCAACCTTGTCTTGCACTTCTTCTTTATCTGAATCAAGGTGCTCCTTGTTAGAGGGAGACTCCAAGTCTGGAGGCTCTTCTGAAGGGGAATCGGGTTCCGTTTCTAGGGGTGCGTTCTCCTCGCTTGGTGGTACTGGCAACTCGCGCGGTGTGCGCACAAAAAGAGCTCTAAGTGCATCAAGGAGACCCTGTAACGAAAGCATTCTCTTCTTAGGGGGACTTTCTGGAGCGGGTTCAGGTTCGCCCTGTCGGTCCTCGGAGGCGGGTCGCTCGGGTGACATCCCCCCATTCTAGAACCGTTTCCCCAAAGGGAGAAAGTATGATGAGTTTGTGGAAGGGAAAAGGGTAAGAATCAAAGCTCCGGGGGGACTTGAAGTCTTAGACTTTGAGCCATTCAATATCGATAAGCCCCCTCCAGGAAACCTCCTTGTTGAAATGGAAATAACGGGGCTAAACCACTTAGATATTTGGGTCAGAAAGGGGATTCCGGGTGTCTCGTATCCGATCGTTCCTGGTGCCGATGGAGTGGGAGTCGTACTCGATATCGGCACGGGAGTGGAGGACTTTAAGGTGGGAGATAGGGTCTTCCTTAGCCCAGGGATTGGTGATCACATAGCGCCTGATTATGGTATCCATGGCGAAAGGGTAGATGGGTCACACGCCTCCCATGTCGTCCGCCCTGCTAATCTGTGGATTCGTTTGCCCAGTGAGGTAGATAACCAAACGGCAGCAGCGTTTCCCTTGGCTACACTGACAGCGTGGACGATGTTGGTGCGACGAGCGAAGTTGCACCAGGGCGAAACCGTCTTTGTGTGGGGTGCATCAAGTGGTGTGGGGGATGCAGCAGGTTCAATAGCACGCCTCCTTGGTGCTAAGACGGTGGGAACTGCTAGAGGTCCTAAGCTTGAGCAATTAGAGAGGAGGAATCGGGGATGGGATCTCTTGGTGGATCCCGATAAGGAAGATGTGGTTGCTGCAACAAGAGCGGTCTCTCCTTCCGGGGCTGATGTGGTGATTGAACATACAGGAGCAAAGACATGGAATCGTTCTATGAAGGTCTTGGCAAGAAATGGTAGGCTTGTGACTTGTGGTGCCACGACGGGACCCAAAGGAGAAATCAACTTGCCCCATCTCTTCATCAAGAACCAAACGGTGATGGGGAGCACAATGGGTTGCGGACGGGATCTGGAGGACGAGATTCTCCCGTTGGTTGCAAAAGGGGCAATCAAGCCCATGATTGACATGCTGTTCCCCGCTGAAGAGATTTCCCTTGCCCACGAAAGGTTAGAAACGGGCTCTGCTATGGGCAAGGTGCTTTTGCAATGGGTTTGACGGTTAGTACACCTGTTTTAGACCTTAACTTTATCCATAAAAAGAACCCCACGCCATAGAATACCCCTTTGGGCTTACAGGAAGTGGGTTTCCACGGGCAAGAGAAGACCCCAACAAGGAGAAGCGAATGGCAACAATAGGCGTTCCTAACGAGCAAGGTGAAAACGAGTTTCGTGTCTCTATCAATCCTGATGGTGTGAAGAGGTTGCTCGCCCAAGGACATAAGGTCGTCGTTGAAAAGGGTGCGGGGGAAGCCGCGGGTGCTTTGGATCGTTCCTATGAGGAGATAGGAGCCACGATGGGTGGCGCTTCGGACGCATGGGGTTCGGAGGTTGTATTGACGGTGGGGCCCGTGGGGAAAGCAAAACTGAAACTCCTCACAAAAGGAGCAATACTCATTGGGTCTATCGATCCGTTCCTTAACTTGAAGATGATGGATGCTCTTGCGAAGGCGGGCATTACAGCGATGGCGATGGAGTTCCTTCCTCGAATCTCTCGGGCACAATCGATGGATACACTTAGCAGCCAAAGTAATATCGCTGGCTACAAAGCGGTTTTGATGGCGGCGGATAAACTTCCTCGTATCTTCCCGATGATGACGACGGCTGCGGGAACCCTATCCCCTGCAAGAATGGTCATACTGGGGGCGGGAGTAGCGGGGCTTCAGGCGATAGCAACAGCACGGAGGCTGGGGGCACGCGTTGAGGTCAGTGATATTCGCCCAGAAACGAAAGAGGAGGTGGAATCTCTAGGTGGTCGTTTTATTGAGGTAGATATGGAGGAAGAAGAGACGAGTGGCGACGGTGGGTATGCACGGGCAGTTAGTGATGAGTTTTTGGCAAGGCAAAGAGAGATACTTTCAGAGCGAATCGCAGCGGCAGATGCTGTCGTTACCACCGCTTTGGTGCCTGGACGCAAGGCTCCTGTCTTGGTGAGTAAGGAGATGGTAGAGGGGATGAAACCCGGTTCTGTCGTCGTTGATATGGCAGCACGAAATGGGGGCAACTGCGAGTTAACGAGTCCTGGAGAGACAGTCGTTCATCAAGGTGTAAGCATTTTGGGACCAACGAATATTCCCGCCCTCGTTCCTGTCCATGCCAGCCAAGTTTATGCCCGCAACCTTGTCACTCTCTTAGCCCATATGACGACTGAGGGTGTCGTGGGTGTTGAAACGGATGATGAGATCGTAGGACCGATGGTCGTTACGAAGGGTGGTGAGATTGTTGAGAGTCGAATCAAGGAGGCAATGGCGTAATGGATGCACTAGAAAACGCTGGGGTAGCGATTGAGCTGCTTTCACCCGTTATGGTGGGGCTTTACCTATTGGTATTAGGTTCCTTCGTGGGGTTTGAGTTGATTACAAAGGTGCCCCCCACACTCCACACACCGTTAATGTCCGGTTCAAATGCGATTTCCGGTATCACCATCGTAGGCGCGCTCTTGGCTGCTGGGTATAACCCCGGCTTGGCACGGTGGCTGGGTTTGGCAGCGATCGCTCTAGCGATGATCAATGTCGTGGGTGGGTTTATGGTGACCGACAGAATGTTAGCGATGTTTGGGCGGAAAAAGGGGTAGAAAATGATTCAACTCCCTTCTTTTGTAACGAACCTAGGCTATTTGGTGGCTATCGCTTTTTTCATCATGGGCATCAAGAAACTTGGGCGTGTCAAGACCGCCCAAGCAGGAAACCGCTCGGCGGCATGGGGAATGCTCTTGGCGGTTCTCCTTACAGTTCCTTTATTGACAGAGGTAACTTGGATGGAGGTCCTCATTGCCCTAGCGGTTGGCTCTCTGATTGGTGGTGTCGCTGCAAAGCGGGTAGAGATGACAGGTATGCCCGAGTTGGTCGCTTTATTCAACGGCTTTGGGGGGCTTGCCTCAGTCTTGGTTGCTTTGGGGTTCTTCTTTCAGTCTTACAAGGGTGCTTTCGTTGAGAACTTGGGTGGGGCGGGGGGTGTTGGGGTGGTCTTTTTGACCGTTCTTATCGGTTCTGTCACGCTTACGGGTTCTTACATCGCCTACGCCAAACTCCATGGTGTCAAGATTGGTGGGTTCAAGTTGAGTAACCCCGTAACGTTCAAGGGTCAACAACTGCTAAATGGCATCCTCTTTCTTTCATTGGTTGCCCTTCCCATTTTGGCATCAATGGGCGTAATAGATCCCAGATTGGCGGTCTATCTCTTTACGGGATTGGCACTCCTTTTGGGCAAATTGGTGGTGATCCCTATAGGGGGCGCAGATATGCCTGTTGTGGTCGCTCTTTTAAACTCTTACTCGGGGATGGCCGCCGCCGCAGCTGGTTTTATTCTTCTCATGGACGGAAATGTGGGGGGGACAATCCTTATCGTGAGTGGTGCGTTGGTGGGTGCAAGTGGGCTGATTCTGACGAATATCATGTGCGTAGCGATGAATCGGAGCCTCCTTAGCGTGATGTTGGGTGGGTTTGGGCAAGAGGGGGGAGAAGCGGTCGCAGGTGATGGCCCCGCGATTACTTACAAGCCAGTAGGTTCCGAAGAAGCAGCGATGATTTTTGAGGCTGCCGAACGGGTCGTTGTCGTGCCAGGGTATGGGATGGCGGTTGCCCAAGCTCAGCACAATGTAAGGGAACTCATGGAAGAACTACAAGGGATGGGCGTTCAGGTTCAGTTCGCTATCCATCCTGTAGCGGGACGGATGCCCGGACATATGAATGTCCTCTTAGCTGAAGCGAATGTGCCTTACGAACTCCTCATTGAAATGGACGAAATCAACCCCCAGTTTAACGAGACCGATGTCGTCCTTGTGATTGGGGCAAACGATGTCGTGAACCCCGCTGCCGAGACCGATCCCAACAGCCCGATTGCCGGGATGCCGGTTCTTCAAGTTTGGAAAGCAACGACGGTCATCGTCAATAAGCGGGGCAGGGGGGTGGGGTATGCTGGCATTGAGAATGCGTTGTTTGGGCAGGACAACACGCTCATGCTCTTCGGCGACGGCAAGCAGATGATGATTGAACTGACCAACGAACTCAAGGAGCTATAGACAGAGTAGGGTAGGGATATGGGAATGCCCGCATTTGACGCCGTTGTGATTGGGGCTGGTCCTGCAGGAAACGCCGCCGCGATTACATTGGCGAAAGGGGGGGCCAAAGTTCTTCAGGTTGAAAGAGGTAAAGCACCTGGAGAAAAAAACCTGATGGGTGGTGTGATTTACTCTTCCTCTTTATCTCCTATCGTTCCCAATTTTTGGCAGAGCGCCCCCTTGGAACGCCCCGTTACCGAACAGAATTACTGGGTGACAGATGGTGGCAGCGTGGCGAAGTTTGGTTTTGCCGACAGCGCCTTTGCTGAATCAGAGGATGGTCCTGCAAATGCTTATACCGTTCTGCGGGCTCCCTTTGATAAGTGGATGGCGGGGGAGGCGAAGAAAGCAGGTGCAATGCTGCTGCCCGCCACCGTCGTTACAGACCTCCTTATGGAAGAAGGAAGAGTGGTGGGTGTGGCAACCGACCGCCCCAACGGAGAGATACCTGCCAAGATCGTGATATCGGGTGAGGGAGTAAACGCCTTTGCGTCTTGGAAAGCGGGCTTTGGAAAACGCCCCGACCCTTCCGAAGTCGCCCTTGTGGTGAAAGAGGTCATTGAATTGCCCCAAGGGGTACTTGAAGCACGATTTGGGGTGGGTGCGGGGGAAGGCAAGACCTTTGAGATCTTCGGTGACATTACCCAAGGCTGTTTGGGGTATGCCTTCCTTTATACCAACAAGAACACAGTTAGCGTAGGGGTGGGTGGGTTGGTGACAGACTTTGCCGACCTCAAACTTGCCTCTTACGAATTGTTAGAGAACGTAAAGAACCATTCCGTCGTTCGACCTCTGTTGGAAGGAGGAAAAACTCTTGAATATGGTGGGCACCTTATTCCCGAGGGGGGGTATACAAGTCTTCCCCCTTTGGTTTCTGACGGTTTCTTGATGACCGGGGATGCTGCCTTGATGGTGAATGCGGTCCATCGCGAGGGGAGCAATTTCGCCTTTGCTAGTGGACGGATGGCTGGCGAAGCCGCGCTAGAAGCAATAGCTAGTGACGATCTATCTGCGAAGGGGTTGTCGGGATACCGCACGCGGCTAGAGGACTCTTTCATCTTGAAGGACCTTAAGTCGTACGAGGGCGTTTTCCCTTTCTTTCGCAGTAGGCGGGACATTATGGAAGATTACCCAGCAATCATGACAGATGCCCTTCGGTCGTTGTTCACTGTGGATGGAACAGCCAAAGGGCAGAAGAAAAAGGACTTGGTTAAGGCCGTTTTCAAAGCCAAGAGACCTTTGGCTCTCCTTTCGGACCTATACAAGATGTGGCGGGTTTTAGGCAAGTGAACGATAGCTCAACAGATAACGAAGGTGGCGACGCCAAAGGCGTCACACAGGCAACGACGATCGAAGAAAAACTATTCACTATCAACCACGACCACCATGCCGAAACCCACATTACTTGTATTGGTGATGACCGGGATTGGGGCAACAAGGCGTTTGAAGCCCTCCAGTGGGCGTGCCCAGCTAAGGTTTACGAAAAGGGCGAAGATGGCGCACTAGAGATTGGATGGGAGAACTGTATTGAGTGTGGTACTTGCCAAATACTAGCCCCAGACCACATCCTTTGGGTCTTCCCTAAGGGTGGTTTTGGCATCCGCAACGCCCACGGCTAGCCCTCGCCTCACCCCATCCCGTTAGGGCGACGGAACAGTCGCCGTCGCATCTGTCCCGTCGCCACATACAACCCATCCCTTTAGGGCGACCCTTCCACGCCTTGCCACATCCCTTTAGGGAGGTCACCACTTTAGGGCAAGGATTGTGGCTCTCCGAGCCACCATGTCGGGTGCTCCGGCGCAAGACCAGACGCCAGCGCCCGGTCTTGGCCTACGTCCCTCATGTCCACGCCTTGCCACATGCGGGGGCGTGGACGCTCCGACCTAAGGTAATCTGGTGGGGTTCGGATGTGGGCAGTGTGTCAATTGTCATACGATAGCCCTTATGCCAACGGGGGAAAAATTCGCTACACCGATGATCCGGCAATACCTTTCCCTGAAGGCAGAGCACCCTCAGGCGATTGTCCTCTACCAACTGGGAGATTTCTACGAAATGTTTAGGGATGATGCTGTTGTGGCTTCGGAGATTCTGGACTTAGTCTTGACGAGTCGTCGCACGGGTAGGAGAGAGTCCGTACCGATGTGTGGGATTCCTATGAGGAGTGCTTCAGACTACATCCGCAGGTTGGTCAAGCGAGGTTACTCGGTTGCACTTGCTGACCAAGTGGAAGATGCTTCGGTAGCGAAAGGGCTTGTGAGACGAGAAGTCGTGGAGGTGATTACGCCAGGAACCCTGACGGCTGAGGGCCATTTGGGGATGGATGCCAATTGGCTCTTAGCGATTCATGGAGGAAAGACTGCTTGGGGGCTAGCCTCGCTGGAGGTTAGTTTGGGGCAAGCGAAACTCCAACAAGTTCCCAGGAGTTCAGGATTTGACAAGGTGACTGAAGCGATAGAGAAAAGGGTGCCTGCAGAGGTCATTATTTCTGGGAAAATCTCTGTGACAGAGATTGCCCGTCTTAGGGGTAGATGGCGTTTGGGAAGCACCTATCCAGTTCCCACCAAAGAGATAAGACCCCTAGAGAGATTCCTCTCTCCTGAAAAAGTGGAGGGGATGGGTTTGCGTGGGGTGACACAGTCCAAAGTAGCATTAGCCCACGCCTTGGGGTTTGCTGACCGAGTGGGAAAATGGAAGAAAGGGCTATCCCTGGGTGTGGGGATAGAGCGTGATGGCGACCGGATGTTGATAGACCGAGTAACAGCGCGCCAACTGGGGATTTCTGGGGAAGCGCCATCCCTCGTTGCCCTCTGCAACAAGACTCAAACGGCGATGGGCCGAAGGGAACTCACAGAGAGACTAGAAGCCCCTCTTACTTCAAGAGAGAGGATTGAAGAGAGGTGGAATCGATTGGAATGGCTGGTAGAGAGACCCCTTTTCTGTGAAACGGTAACTTCAGTGCTGAAAGGAACTCCCGATTTGGCACGAGCGGCTTGGCGGGTAGAGGCGGGTAGAGCACTTCCCAGAGACTTAGTAGCAATCAGGGAAGCGCTGTTGCGTGCCCGTAAAGCCCATACGCTTCTCAATGAGCAAAAGGCAGAGGGGTGGGAGATAGAGCCCCCCTTGAAATTGCTGGCGTTGCTTGAAGAAGCACTCCCAGATAATCCCGATATAGAGGAGTTTATTCGCCCCTCTTTTGACAAGGTGTTAGCCAAGTGGGACAGGATAAAGAACGAAGGGGTAAGTTGGTTTAGAGGGTACGAACAAGAGGAGAGAGAGAAGAGGCAAATACCCAGTCTTCGGGTAAAACACAACCGTGTTTTTGGGTGGTATATTGAGATCACAAAGACTCATCTAGAGAAGGTTCCAGAGGGTTATATCCGAAAACAGACGATGGCGAATGCCGAGAGGTATTTCACAGAAGAACTCAAGGAGAGAGAGAAAGAACTTCTCTTGGCAGAAGAGCGTTGGCGCGCCGCCCAACGCTCTGCGTTCGCTAGGCTGGTTTTGGATGTTGAGAAAAGCGCTAGGGTGCTCTTAGAGCTCTCAGATCGCTTGGGAGGGCTGGACACCGAGGTATCCCTTGCCCAAGTTGCCGAGGAAGGAGGTTGGGTACGTCCGATATTAGAGGAGGGGAGCGACTTTGTTGCTGAGGAAAGCCGACACCCCGTGGCGGAGGCTTCCCTCCCTATGGGCGACTATGTCCCCAATCCCTTCAAGATGGGACCGAGTCGTATCTTGGGGCTGGTGACAGGTCCTAACATGGCAGGAAAAAGCACCTATATCCGCACCGCGGGGCTGTTGGCTGTCTTGGCGCAGGCAGGAGCTTTCGTCCCAGCAAACTCCTTCCGTTTTGGGGTAGTGGATGCTCTCTTTGCACGCATTGGCTCCAGTGATGCAATTGCAGAAGGTCGTAGTACTTTCCTCGTTGAGATGTCGGAGACGGCCGCTATCCTTCACCAAGCGACGAAAAAGAGCGTTGTTATCTTGGACGAGATTGGACGAGGGACCGCAACCTATGACGGGATGGCAATTGCCCAAGCGGTGGCTGAACATCTAGCCCACTTGGGGTGTCGAACTCTCTTTGCCACCCACTACCATGAACTCTGCGCCATGGAGGAAAGGGAGGGGATCTTCAATCTCCAGATGGAGGTTGCCAGGCAGGGGCCCAAGATTCATTTCCTCCATCAGGTGGGGGAGGGGAGGGCGGATAGGTCCTATGGGATAGAAGTTGCGAAAATGGCTGGGTTTCCCCCGTTGGTATTGCGAAGAGCGCAGGAGATCTTGGACGACCTTGGGCACTTGTCCCCTGCCCAAGACCGACCCCCCGCCGAGCCCGAACCTCCCGCTCAGCAAGGGCTGTTCTAGCATCTCTCCCAAAGTGTTCAGCGCTTAGGTGGGAAGAACTGTGGACAAGTAGCGATGGGCATTGGCGTGGAAAATGCCTTCCACTTCAACCCTAGAAAACCCGACACCGTCAAGAGCGGGGAGGAGAACCTCTTGGTAGCCCGAGGCATCCCCCACGACAGGATTCGTGGTGCCATCAAAATCACTCCCTAAAGCCAAGATTTCCACTCCTGCCAAGTCAGCGATGTGGCGTGCATGGTTCGCTAGTTGGCTGGCTCCCTCCTCCAGAGCAAACTCCCATTCCACCTCCTTTGAGGGGGGGCATCCAATGAATGCAGGGACAAAGGTAAGTCCGACAAGCCCCCCCTTCTTGCCCAGTGCGATGAGTTGAGAATCTGTCAAGTTGCGGGGATGGTCTCTTAAGGCACGGGCGTTGCTATGGCTGGCTAAAGGGGGTTTGGTTGCCCTTTCCAGAACATCCCAAAACAGCCCCTCGCTAGCGTGGGAGAGATCGACAGCGACTCCAAGGTTTTCCATCTTAGTAAGGAGGTTCTTCCCAAACGGAGTTAGGGCGGGGCCTGTGCCCGTTACCCCCCGACCCACCTCGTTGTCGCAGGACCAAACGAGGGTAATCAAGCGGACTCCCAGTTCAAAGAAAAAATCCAACATGGACAGTTCTCCGCCCAAGGGTGCACCATCCTCCAAAGCTAAGAGGGAAAGAGAACCTTCTCCCTCCAAGTCCGCTTGGGAACGCACCGCACCCACCTCGTTTTCTCTTAGGTATCTCTCCCATTCTCCAATATGGGAGATTGCAAAGAGGGTCGCGTCTCCCATACGGAGTTTTGGGGGGGTGAAGATAGCGTGGACTTGGAGTTGCCCTCCTCCCTGTTTGAACCGAGGCAAATCCCATTGAAGGTTGGGGTCGCCTGACAGCCCCTCTGCCCCCCCCTTGGTCAGGGTGTCGCAATGGAGGTCAAAGACCGGAATCAAGTGTCAAGAAGGCCGTCTAGGCTATGTGGGTCTGCAACTCCAGGAGCATCGGTCAGGAAACAGACGCCACTGGCAGACTTGGGAAACGCAATGACGTCCCGAATGCTGGGTGACCCCGTTAGAAGCATCACCAACCGATCAATACCTACGGCTAATCCCCCATGGGGAGGGAGACCATACCTCATCATCTCTAGGAAAAAACCAAACCTCTCTCCAAGGGATTCCTCGCTATGCCCCAACGTCTTGAGGATTCGAATCTGGAGGTCGTGGTTATGGCAGCGAAGTGAACCACTAGCAATCTCTTCCCCGTCCATCACCAAGTCGTAGGCATAGCTAGAAAGGGAAAGGGGGTCATTCTCTAACAGAGGAAGATCTCCTCGTGGAAGAGTGAAGGGATGGTGGCTAGGGACTACCCCACCATCTCCGTCAGATTCAAAAAGGGGAAAGTCTGTTACCCAACAGAAAGCGTGGGGGGTGTTGGGCTTACCCAAGTCGCCGTTATCCCGAAGCGAACGGTGGACTGCTCCCAAACCCAATCTGCTAGAAAGCGCATCTCCAGAAGCAAAAAAGAGAACACCGTCTCCTGCCACGCCGCAAAGATTAATACTCTCATCCAAGGCGACGTGGTCAGCAAACCCCGCAACCCCTCCCCGCCAAGAACCCCCTTCACGAACCGCCCAAGCCAAACCACCTGCACCCATGCGCTTGGCGTGCTCTTCAAGCGTGGACACAACCTTCCTACTGGGAAAGAACCCTGCAACCGCCATCCCCACCACAATCCCGCCCTTCTCCAAAGCACCATCCAAAAACTTGATTCCTTTTCCTCCAAGGGTGGGGGCAAGGTCGTAAAGCGGGGCTGGGAAACGGGTATCAGGTTTGTCGATGCCGTAGTTCTTTAGAGCATCGGTGTGGGTCATCCGGATAAAAGGTGCTGAGAGGGGGTGCCCAGCAGACGTCATTGCAGCACCAAAGAGGCGTTCACCCAACCCAAAGATATCCTCTTCATTGACAAACGCCATCTCCAAATCCAACTGAGTAAACTCGGGTTGACGGTTGCCCCGCAAGTCCTCATCACGAAAACATCTCACGATCTGGTAGTATCTTTCAATGCCACTCCCCATAAGGGTCTGTTTGAACAACTGAGGGCTTTGGGGAAGGGCATACCAAGACCCTTTGCGTTCCCTGCTAGGCACAAGGAAATCCCTAGCACCTTCGGGGGTACTTTTTGTCAGGACGGGCGTTTCCACATCTAAGAACCCCTCGTTGTGGAGGAGATCCCTTAGTGAGTGGACGATCTTGCTACGCAAAGCGAGCACCTCCCCCCTTTGAGGGCGCCGAAGGTCTAGGTAGCGATATTTGAACCGCAGCTCATCGGGCTCGTTGTCGTCCTTATCTACATAAAGAGGGGGGGTCTGGGCTTCGTTGAGAACGGAAAGTGCATCGGCAACGATCTCAACCTGACCCGTCGGCAAATCGGGGTTGGGGTCGGGGCGCATTCGAACCGTGCCTATGATCTCAACGACCCACTCTCTCCTCGGGCGAGGGAAGTCGCCTTCAAGAACGACTTGGACCAACCCTGAGACATCACGGAGGTCAAGGAAAGACTTCCCACCAAACTCACGCAGGGTTTGGACCCATCCCAAGAGGCGAACGGGGTTGCCCGCATCCGTTGCCCGGAGCTCCCCTGCAAGTTGACGCCCGCCCAGACCCTTATTCATCTTCATCTTGACCCAAAGCTCTCTTGATAAGGGAGGGTTTGAGAGGGACGGTCTTTTGGTTGCCGGTCTCCATGTTTCGCAAGGTAGCCACTTCAGCGTTGAGTTCATTTTCGCCCAAGATCATGACCCAAGCAGCCCCACTGGCATGTGCTCGTTTCAGGGCTTTTGAGAGGTTATCTTCGTGCCATGCCACTCTTACAGAGATACCCTCTGCCCACAGCTCTAGAGCGAGATGCCATGCCTCTTCTCTCCCCACATCACCCAAAGGAATCAAGAGGCAGGGAAGCGGCTCCTCGAAGTAGTCCGTTGCCTGGGCTAACCTATCTACCCCTGCAGCAAAACCGACTGCGGGAAGGTCGGGTCCACCAAGGGTCTTTACCAAACCGTCGTATCTCCCCCCCCCGCCAAAGGCATCTTGGGCCCCTTCTGCCCCCACAGCTTCAAAGACAGTTTGGGTGTAGTAGTCCAGCCCTCGAACAAGAAAGGGATCCACCTCAAAAGGGATATCTGCTTCTTCCAACAGAGAAATCACTCTTGAAAACCTACTCTTAGATGCTTCGCCCAATTGATCCAAGATGGTGGGGGCATCCCCCAACAAGGCGCGCGTTTGGGGACGCTTACTATCAAGGATCCGCAAGGGGTTGCGGGTTAGGTTTGCTTGGTCTTCTTTAGGTAGTTTCTCTTTTCTTTCTGTAAGCCAAGATGTAAGGACTTCTCGGTAGTTTTCTCTTTCTTTGGGCGTTCCTAGTGTGTTTATCTTGAAGGTATGTTCAATCTCTAACTCCTCAAGGAGTTGGGCTAAGAGGAGAATCGTCTCTGCATCAGCTTGAGGCGTATCCGATCCAATAAACTCGGCACCCAACTGAACAAACTGCCGATACCTCCCCTTTTGGGGGCGCTCGTACCTAAAGAAAGGACCATAGTAGGCAAACCGTTCGCCATTCCGACCACCCAACCACCCTTCCTGAATCGCAGCGCGCACCAATCCTGGCGTCCCTTCAGGGCGAAGTGCCAAATCTCTACCTGCACCGTCTTGAAGCCGGTACATCTGCTTTTGAACGACATCGGTCGTTTCTCCGGTAGAACGCTCAAAGAGATCAACACTTTCCAGTACAGGGAACTCCACCAGAGAATACCCCATCTCTTCGGCAATCCTCACAAAAGAAAACCGAATATCCTCAAATCGAGCCATTAGCCCCGCATCAAGATCGCGGGTTCCTTTCGGGCGTTGGTGAGGCATAGTGGGATTCTATGTAGAGCCGTTAGGCAGGAGAGGGGCGACAAGCCTCCGGTGGGAGAGGGATTCGAACCCCCGAGACGATTCATCACCGCCTACACGCTTTCGAGGCGTGCGCCTTCGTCCGCTCGGCCATCCCACCGTGTAAGGGGATTCTAGAACCGCCCCAGTAGAATCAACTTCTCGGTATTGGGGCCGTAGTTAAACGGAATAACAGGTGGTTCGCAATCACCAGTTGGGGGTTCGATTCCCCCCGGCTCCAAGTGGTCAATCTACCCCGGTGGCATCGCAAGGGTTTGCCCGCACCATCTTCTATACAAGACTTGAGTCGCGACTTAGCTTGGATGATCAATGAGAAAAAGAGGGAAGAGGATCCAACTACCCCCAGGAGCACCAAAAGATAAGGGGGGGAGAGAGTCTAGCTATCCACCACCCCGGAGCGGGACATGCAATCCCTCGGCGAAGCGGGGACACACTCAAGTTCATAGGGACTGGGAGAGAGTCTAGCTATCCACCACCCCGGAGCGGGACATGCAATCCCTCGGCGAAGCGGGGACACGCTCAAGTTCATAGGGACTGGGAGAGAGTCTAGCCATCCACCACCCCGGAGTGGGTCGTGCAATCCCAAAAGGGCGAAGCCCTTGGTATCCCACCCTTGGACAACTTGAAGGGTGGGAGTAACCATAGGTTGTGGGGATTGCACGTCGGGAGGGGAGCGTGACATCTAGACTGGGGCGAATGCCCGAGTCTAGAATCCCTCTATGCGCATCCTCCCCTTCCCCCTTCTCTTCCTCTTCTTCCTCTTGGCAGTTGCTCCCTCCCCATTCTTGGGTACTGAGGGAAGCCGATGGACGCCTAGCAACCCGACGCTGTCCCAAGGATCTTGGCGGGCAGAACTCTCTTTGGGTAGGGACGACGGAGATAAGGCGGTGTTGTGGGAAGGGAGCGTGGCGTTTCCATTGGAGGGAAATGCGGCTTGGTCCATTGGGGGGGGATTCTTACAGGGCAAAGATAGTCCTGACAAGGGTGGGGTGGGGATGCCGATTCAATTCGGTTATCGTTCACGATTTGAGGCGCCCAATGGAGATGTGGGAGGGATGGATTGGGGGGTCGTCTTTGGGTTGCCATTGAGACGGCAGGATAAGATGTCGTGGGGGTTGTTCACGCGTGTAGGTGGCTCATGGGATGGTGCTCTTTTTACGGGTCCTTTGAACTGGGGAGCGGGTTTGGCTTATGAAGGAACACAAGATGGCGAATTAGACCATCTATGGCGAGCAGGCTTAGACCTCTGGAAACCTTCCGATTATCCAGCTGGGGTGCGCGTAGAGCATCTCGCAACATTCCAAACGAGTTGAGAAGAGCGCAAGACATCTGTGGGATTCTGGTTGAGGGCACCTACTGGAGATAGGTGGTGGGAACTAGAAGTATTACGGGATGTGGAACGGGATAATGGAGATCTAGAAACCCGCATAGCACTCTCTTGGGGGTGGGGTCATTGACGCTCTTGCGCAATCTCCTGATTCGGTGGGGGAGATCGGAACAGATGGAGAGATTTGTCAGGGGATTTCCTCTCTCTCGACATGTCGTTTCAAGGTTTATTGCTGGAGACCATCTAGCCGATGCCGTCAGGGTTGCCAAGAGGCTCTCTAAAGAAGGATTCCTTACCTGTCTAGATCTGCTGGGGGAGAGCGGAGACGAGGAGATGGCTTCTGCTTCTAGAAGGGGAACCCTAGAGGTGATTCAGGCAGCAGCCGAGTTGGAGCAGGCTACCGTTAGCCTCAAACCGACACAGATAGGACTGGCGGTCTCTTCGGATTTGTTCAAGGAGAACCTAGCGTCTCTCCTAGATGAAGCGATAAGGGTAGGTGTTGCACTTACTGTAGATATGGAAAAGAGCGATACTGTGGATAAAACGGTAGGTGTTTTTTCTGCGCTGAGGACGGAGGGGCTGGGTTTGGGGATTGTGCTCCAAGCGTATTTGCACCGGTCGGTCCAAGATTTGGACGCGTTGATACCTAAGGGGGTACGCGTCCGACTATGTAAAGGGGCGTATGACGAAAGACCAGAAGTGGCGTTCCAAGGGCTACTGCCGATTAGGAAGGCCTATCTGACCCTAGCTAAGAGAATGTTGGGCAAGGGGATTGATGAGGGGGGGTATCCTGAATTTGCAACCCACGACCCCATCCTTGCCACCTCCATCTTGAAAGAAGCCAAAGAGAAGGGGAGGGGAAGGGAGGGATTTGAGTTTCAGATGCTCCATGGTATCAATCGCCCCCTCCAAGAGAGACTTCGTGACGATGGATATCGTGTACGGGTTTACATTCCTTTTGGACCTCAATGGTACCCATATTTCATGAGACGATTGGCTGAACGCCCTGCCAACCTCCTGTTCTTTTTGAGGGCGGTCTTGGGAAAGTAGAGTAGCGGTATGGAGAAGTTGCCACGCATTTCAACCAAAACAGGAGACGGGGGCGAAACAGGATTGGGTGACGGGAGTCGAACGCCTAAGAACTCCCCACGAGTCCGCTCTTATGGAGAGGTGGACGAGGCGAATAGCGCTCTCGGTTTGGCTATCTCTCTGGGAGCAGAACCTATCGAGAGCCTCAAACGAATCCAAGAAGATCTATTTGCTCTAGGTGCCGATTTGTCTACTCCCGGAAGCGAAGAACGCCTAATCCCGAAAATGCTCTCAAGATTGGAGGCGGACCTCATCCTTGCTGACAAGGACCTGCCACCTCTCCAGAACTTCGTTCTGCCGGGTGGACCTCCTCAGGCTGCCGCACTCCATTTGGCACGAGCGATTGTCCGCAGAGCAGAACGGGCATTTTGGGAACTACCAGAGGGGGCATCGAATGTGCTGGGCGGACAGTATTTGAACAGACTTTCTGATTATCTCTTCGTTCTTGCCCGCGCCAATGGGGGAGATGGCGAAGCGCGTTGGGAGGGGTAGTTACCCTGTGTGACGAATAAGGAGGCAGTCTCTACTCCCTATCACGGCTTCTCGACCCAACAAGCTCCAAGATCCAGCGTCCTTGACCGCTTTCTCACTACCCAATCGAATCAAGTCATCTACGGGGAACCGTTCGGCACGGACGAAAGTCCGAGCCAAGTCGGCGTGGATAGCACCTGCCGCTTCTTGGGCTGTTGCTCCTTGAGGCACCAACCAAGCCCTTACTTCGGTGGGCCCCCCCGTATAGAAGACCTGTTTGCCTAAAGAGTGAATCACTTCTCGTAGGAGACGGTCTCGTAAGGGTTCAGCCAAACCCAAGTCCTCTAAGAAAGCCCTTCGGTCTTCTGCATCTAACTCCTGTATCTCTCCCTCCACGGCGATACTCCCAGCACAGGATGTTATTCCAGGCCACTCTGCCTGAACCTCTGAAAGGAACGCTTCACCTGCCCCCAAGTCCCCTTCATCAAGATTGAAGATTACCAGCCAGGGTTTTAGGGTTAGAAGACCGAAAGAAGCCAATAGAACTTCATCCTCTTCGGACAAAGAAGGAAAACAACCTTCTGAAAGGGTAGGGTGTAATCGTTCAAGAGCATGGGCAACGGGTAAGCGGTCTTTGAGACCCTTCGCCAATTCGCCCTGAATCCTCTCTAATGCCCCTTCAACTTGGGCTAAATCTTGGAAGGCAGCCTCCTGAACCAAGTGGGACAAATCCCCAAGGGGGTCAATTCGTCCTAGTGGGTGAGGCAGGGCAGGGTTCAGGAACGCTCTAACGACAACGAGCAAACCGGGAAGGTCTCTCATCCGCCCCGTTTCTCGGGACGAAAACGAAGTGGTGCCACCTAGGGGTGGATCTACGACTTCAATCTGGACATGGGTCGTCTTCTTGGGGTTGTAGACGCCCTCTAATCCCTCTAGTCGAGGATCACCAACGTGAGCCATCGCCATCCTTTCGCCATGACGTCCTGTTCGTTCTGAACCGCCTCTCCTGAAGAGATCAAAGAGGGTGGATTTGCCTGCTTGGGGCAAGCCAATGATACCGATGCGAACCATGGGGGGTTATCATCCCACACATATGGCTGAATGGTTTGCGGTTGCAATTGGGGGTGCCTTGGGTGCTTCGGTCAGGTATGGTGTCGCGTTGTGGCTGGGGTTTGGGATGCGATCTACCCTACCTGTCAACCTATTGGGGGCACTCTTGGTAGGGTTTGTTTATCCGACTTTGTCCCAAAAAAGTGGGCTACCAGCACTCTTTATTCTGACCGGATTCTTGGGGGGGCTGACGACTTTCAGTGCAATGACCCTAGAGGGGGTGGGTGCAGGACGCGATCCCCTCCTTGCTGGTTGGGTTTACACATTTCTGTCTGTAGGGGCAGGACTCGCCTTGGCAAAAGGTGGTCTTTTCCTTGCGGGAGTCTTCTCTAAGTAGAAGCGAGCAAAGCGGAACATGCGTCTATCGCTTTGGGGTATTGGAATCGATAGCCCAGACCAAGGAGTTTTTCAGCAGAGACGGGGCGGCCTTCAAGTGCCAAAACACTCCTTTCGCCATTCATAGCCCGATAAAGTCCACCCAGCCAACGACATTTGAATGGGGGAACCATCTGTATGCGGGGACGACCCCAAGCGTCATTTAGGGCAAGGGCGAAGGACTTTGCTGAATCCTCAACAGGAGCGACGATATTGATTGCACCGATTGCTTCGGGATTGCGCGCGACTTGGAGAATTGCCTCTACTGCATCGTGGACATGAACCCAAGGGAAGTACTGGTTGCCTGAACCCAACCAGGCACCAAACCCAAAGCGGAAAGGAATCTGAATTTTCGGAAAGGCACCCCCCTCGTTCATCAAGACAACTCCAAAGCGGAGAATCGCCGTACGAACGCCTGCGGGCGATTCCACAGCAGCCTCCCATGCTTGGCAAGTCTCCGATAAGAAACTGGGGACCGAGGGTGTCTCCTCATGAGCAGTTCCTACGCCCGAGCCGTAGATACCCACAGCACTGGCGTTCAACCACACTTTGGGTATGTTCTCCCCTTCATGAGCCATGAGGAAAGAGAGGAGTGAAGTGGTCTGAACACGGCTACGGACAATCTCCTCTTTCCTCTCCTCGGTCCAAGGGTGGGAAGCGATCTCTTCGCCAGCAAGATTGACAAGAATATCTGCATTGCCAAAGGCCTCAATAAAGGCTGGAGACGCTTCATCATCACAAGCAAAGACGGTCCAAACGCCCTTTCTCCATTCCCCTTTCCTAGGGGCAGAACGGGTAGAAAGAACAACAGTTTCTCCCCTTTGGAGCAAGCGGGATATCAACCGGCTACCGATCTTTCCTGTTCCACCAAGTATGAGCCATTTCACGATGTCAAAATCCTCCTATTGGGCACTCCCGGCAGGATTCGAACCTGCAGCCTTCGCCTCCGGAGGGCGACGCTCTGCCAGTTGAGCTACGGGAGCGCGTGCCCGATGCCCTAAACCAGCGAATCCTACTTTGGAGAAGAGCCTTTTTCAAGGCGAGAAACTGCTTCTTTGACTCTCTGCGCCGCAGAGCGAGCACAGACCAGTAGACCTTCAGGACCCTCCACAACGACGAGGTTCTCTACGCCCACCAAAGCGACTGTCTTTCCTGGGGTATGGACGAGGTTTCCTTTGCTATCTACCTCAACGAGTTGTTTCGCGAGAGGGTCTGTTCCCCCCTCCTCCCAAAAAGAAGCTACAGCTTCCCATGTGCCCAGATCTCTCCAGCCTGGATTACAGGGAACGACGGCAACCTGAGGGTGGCTTTGGGCAATGACGACATCAAAACTCGTCTTGGGTAAGGTGAGGAACGCATCACCAGGCTTGTCGGCACGGTGGGAACGACCCACAACACCCAAGATACCCTCCCAAAGGCGAGGAGCAATCTCTCTTGCAGCTTTTGCCATGTCTTCGGCTTTGAACAAAAAGGTTCCACTGTTCCACAGACAGCCATCCTGAATAAGGGTTGTAGCTTCGTCCACATCGGGCTTCTCTAGAAAGGAGAGTACACCAAAACCATCCCCAAGAGATTTATCAGGTTTGATATAGCCGTATCCTGGAACGGGATGGGTCGGTTTGATGCCAAGTGTTACTAAGTACCCTTCTTCGGCTAAAGGAACCCCTTTGCGAACACCAGAGACCCAATCGTCGGGTCGGTCCATCCATTGGTCAACAGGAACGGCAAGGACGATATCATCACCACACCCACCAAACGCTCCATTTCGCAATGTGGCAGCTAGATAGAGAAGAGCAGGTGCCGTATCGCGAGGACCAGGCTCCTCTAATGAATGAAACCCATCCCACTTGTTTCGTAAAGCATGTGCCAGCCCCTCAATCGCTCCAGTTCCCGCTCCTAAAATCCACTGAGAGGGTGGGGCAAGTGCCGAGATGCGTTCAGCCGTTTCCTCTAGAAAGGTCCGCCCTTCGGGAAGTAGGGGTAGGAGGGGCTTAGGAACCGAAGAGGATAGGGGCCAAAGTCGAGTTCCCCTACCTCCCGCCATCAAGTAGATTCTCAGCATATGGGTATCCTAGGCTCCATCAGAGCAAGTGCTTTGCGGGTCCCCGTTGGGATAGGTAGCCGGGATAAGGTCTCCCTATCAGACCAAACGATCTTTCGGGAACGTTCTTCTTCCTGTGAGACGAATTCCATCTGGAAGAGATGCAAGGTGACAGAGAGGTGGGTATACCTGTGTTGTACCGACCCAAGGGGTTTGACGGGGCGCGCCTGAATGCCTGTCTCTTCCTTCAGTTCTCTTTGGGCGGCTTCTTCAAGAGATTCTCCTTTCTTGACTTTACCTCCGGGAATCTCCCAAAGTCCTTCCAGCATCGTTCCAGGTGGTCGTTGGACGAGAAGAATACGGTCGTTCTTATCCAAGAGGAAGGCGAGGGCAACATCCCTGTGGGGAGGCCGTTTTCTGGGGGCAAGAAGGGGGAACTTAGTGGCGTCCCCATCCTGAAAAGAGAGACACCAAGAAGAAAGAGGGCAAGATGAACAGTGTGGCGACTTGGGTTTACAGATTGTTGCCCCCAAATCCATAAGCGATTCATTATGTGCTCCTGGTCTCTTAGTATCAAGGAATCTGTCTGCCAAGGCTTGCAGCTCTTGCTTCCCTTTTGCAGTATCTACTTGATGGGAATACCGATAGAACCTCGCTAATACGCGCGTGATGTTCCCATCCACTGCCGCGATGGGGATTTGAAATGCCAACGAGGCAACAGCCGCTGCTGTGTAGGGTCCTATACCCGGAAGGGATTGAAGGTCTTTCGGCTGCTGGGGGAGGTTGCCCCCCCACCTATTCACGATCAGTTTGGCACACTTCCAGAGACGCCGAGCACGCCCA
>JACKQG010002074.1_pt1 | contig 26694 bp, 24 predicted proteins | sample 8237621 | NCBI WGS metagenome assembly JACKQG01 (sample SAMN15677084, study PRJNA649215) | marine metagenome | biome: marine; feature: Black Sea; material: saline water; isolation source: suspended particulate matter (SPM) from the Black Sea western gyre | collected 2013-06-09/2013-06-10 | depth... | reverse complement strand
TACAATCCTCCACAGTGGACTTGCACCACCTAGTTATTAACCATGCACGGCACACGATAAAAAAAGGGCAGACCAAGGCCTACCCTTTTTCATGCTAAATATGAGACCAGTTAATTTTGATCAAGCCTCAATTTAAAACCTACCAGTATGGCGGCACTTGGCGTCCACTCATTGTCACTGGTATAAACAATCACGCTGAGCGGCAGGCCCAGGGTCTTGTTGACATTATAGGTGTATTTTGTCATGATACTGGGGCCAGAAACCTGGAACACAGCCTCATGGCGAGGATAACGTTTCTCTATTAGGGGGGAAGCATAATCGAGGCGGAAGAAAAGACCTGATTCATCCAGTGAAGCAGCATCTCCATTCTTAAATTCCTCTGTTGTATCTCCGTTTGCCACATTATAGCTGCGTTTTAGATTCTGAAAGCTGATGCGATCATCTACGATCGTGCTATGATCAACACGGGCAATGACAGCACCGAGACGGATTTGCATGGCGCCTGCAAAAAGTCTTCTTTCTTTACCCAATGGGAGACCTGCCAGCGTGGTGTTAAAACTGAGATTCATCAAACCACCCAGATCGTAGCTATTGATAAATGTGCCACTGGCCAGGGCTGCCTCCAGGGACTGGAAAAACAACTCCCCATACAGAACCTTGTACTTAAAGGCACCAAAACCACCAATACCACCGGTCAGGTGATCATCAGCATCATCGGTACCAGCGCGGAAACCCAAGGGAATGGAGGGTGATGGAACCTGAATTCCCATCTTGAAGATGGGGGTAATCACGCCAAAACGGGCAAAGCCGGCTTCTCCATATGGGCGACCAAAAAGCTCATTGCCCCATTCAACGGTTATTCCACCAGATTTTCCAAAGAGATAAACCAGACGATCCGAACCAATCTGTAAATCAGTATGGGTCCAAAAGGACTCTACCTCGAGATAGTCAATTTCTGGTCGATGCTTGGTTGATTCATAGGGTTCAGAAGTATCCAGATGATAATAGGTTTCCTTCTCTGAAATAGTCTGGGCCAGGGTCGAACCAAGAACCCACATCACCTCCATATTATCGATGACATTGTAACCTTCTGAGACTGTTCCATAGCGAATTTGATAGAGCTGTCTTTGACCTGATTTAGATCTTACCGCAATCACATTATCAGTTGACGCGATAGGTGGTAAATCCGTTTCGTTGAGGGTAATATACTCTTCCACGGCATTCTCAATAAGCAGCCGGAAGGGTTCATATTCAACCGTCCATGCATCAAAGCGTCGTGGGTCCAGCGTTGGAGGGGCTTTGGGTTGGGCCCAAACTGCAGAAAGCGAGAGTATTAGTGTGAGTGTCACCAGGAGCATTTTGCGAATTGATATAGTCATTTTCAAATCCTCCTAGAAGTACACTGCTACGGATGGGACAATATAGAAACCTGGTTCCCATTCATATTCAAGCGTTGTAGTTGACAGCGGTGTGGGATCAACATAATTGAAGATCATTGGACTCCAGAAATAGGTCATATTCAAATTGACTCCCAGCCATTCTGTAATGGTATAGGCCGTGGTAAAATCAAAACCACCAAAGCCATTCAAACCGATGTTTAACTGAGCCGCCATCTTGATTCTATTAAAAAAACGATTGTTCATATCTGAGGCATATTCTGCCCTGAACAAACCAAACATAGATTCCAGGGGATCGCTCTTATCCAGCAATCTAAAAGCACCAATACCATCTAAAACACCGGCTTCCTCATCCAGAATATCACCATAGGCAAACTGCATATAACTAAAACCTATTTGAATCCGCAACGACCCCAAAGGTACAAAACCTGGCTGGTCGGCTGTGGTTCCAATACGACTGGTAAAGCTATAGTAGAATTGACCTGAAGATGGGTTATAGACCACATTTGAAGGCTTCAAGAATGAGGTTGTATCGGTATTTCCCAGAAAGTTCATGTCCTGAAAAGACAGGCTCCCACCAAAATTAGGTGAGTCAAATTTCAGAACACCACCAAAAGTTCCTTCAAGAGGATGATTGCTATTCTTCGTCAGATTTAAATAGGATGCAGGCAGTGTGACATAAAATTTCAGAACTTCTGTTGCCAGTCCCATGTTTAGTGTCCTGGATGCGGCAGCAGGAAAACCCAGATCCTGTCTACCAAACTCAGTGGCAAATGCAAAATTGGGATTCACACGAATAAACATCCGAGGGAAAACGGAAATGTCAACGCGTCGGTGGGTCCACCAGAAGGCATCTCTAACCTGCTTGTTGCTTCGCTCTTCAAAAACATTGACCACATCACCACGACCACCACCAACATCAACAGCGGCGAGGTAATCCCAGTTATATTTGCGACTTTGAATGCGGGCAACCATTTCTGTATCCATACTATCCAAAACTGCATTGACCAGCTTGTTCAAGACGCCGCTACGGCCCTTGGCATAAATACTTTCCAGACTGGCATTGCCTTCCACATCGATGCCGACAATCACTCGTAATTCATCGGTTTCCTGAACTTCCAGTTCGGCCATATCATCAATTTCCATGAGGGTATCGATATAGGCTTCCATGAAGCTGCGACTGAATTCGCGATCTTTAACAACCCATTCCAGCTTGCCCGTTTCCTGAAATCCCTGTGCCCACAGAGTGGATACAAAGACAAGCATAATAAATGAAGTTATGAGGTTTCGAATTTTCACTGGTCCCTCCTTCTTATCATTTCAAACATATTTTATTCTGTATCTTTCGTTTAGTAGTTATAGATAAAAATTTTGCGATATGAAGTAGCGCTTTTGTTCTGATCATCTACGCTAAATTTGATCTCCTGAGATTCAACATTGTCAAAGGGCTCCTCCAACTCAACTTCCCAGCGATAGACCTTACGACTACCCAGAACTTGAGCTTCGCCCAACTGGCGATTTGATCCAATGCCACCCTTCTTCCTAAAGCGGCGGATACTATTGTTCTTGCCATACGTGGTAATCTCAAAGGTCAGATAATTTCCATCTCGACCTACAGGATTGATTGAAACCTTAGGTGCCGGTGGCTTGACCACAGTAAGTGAGTGGTTCATACCCTTGACATCACGTCCATCTACCAGGACCTGGAAAGTAATATTCCCCTCTTCGGTCAAATCGGGTAGTTGAGCAAGGGTACCAGGCATGATACCGCCACGGACCGCCGTTCCGCCGACTCGTATAGATGTCTCTGAAGACGGAATATCTCTCAGTGCACCTTCAAACATATAGGGGTCACCTACATAGGCCTCAGTAATGGATGGTGCTTTCAGCCAGACTGGCGGCCTCACCTGAAGCTGGAAGTCTACATCGGTATATTCTTCGTCGGACAGACGAGTTCCACGCAGGGTAATTTGACCATCTTTGCGTCCTCTACCAGTAACTACCGTTACAGGAGTGCCGGCATTAAGGTTACCAACCAGATTGCCGCCCTTTATGGCTGATATCTCAAGATCATCTGAATCCACAACTCCACCAATAATCACCCGAACTTCCCAGGGTAATCCTTCAACAATACTGATCCGGGGGCGATCCACCGTAAGTGTGAACGGCGCCTGGATGGCACCACCGGCAGGATCCAGCGGATTCTGGAATTGCTTGTCCAGGGAAATTTTGCCTACATCGGTCATGGCATCCATAATCTTGTGGACAATGGTTTTATCTGAATAGGACTTCTCCAACTCCAGCTGAACAAGAGCTTCATCAGGCATGACGCTGATTTCCGCCGACATGCGATAAAGTATCTCGGCTTTTAGGTCAAAATCTGATTTCGGGATGATGGCAATGAAGGTCTTGTTGTCCGGGTCTTGATTTTTGGGAGCAAGATCATAGGATAACTCTTCGAGACCCAGCTCTTCCGGTGCATCAATGGGATTAAGATGAACGGTTCCCTCAAACGAATCTTTTGAAAAAGCACCGTCAAGGGAGACTTTGAGGTTGATGGTGTCCTTGCTATGGATATCCGTAGCATTACGAATCGTTACCAGATTCTGAATTTTATCCTTAGATACCTCCAGAAGGATTTTCTTCTGGTTGTCTTTGAAATGTTTTACTTCTCCTTCAATGGCGAAGAAGCTGACAATCGTGGCGATATAAATGATAAAATAAACTTCGACACGAGCTTGGAACTTTTTCTTACGAGCCATGCGGCTACTCCTGTCAGTTTATTTGGCACCCATATTGGCGCTTAACAATCGTTGAATCTCATTGCGGACCCGAATATTGATCTGCTCATCAGCCAGTTCTTTTAAATGCTGGTTCAAGTTCTCACTTTGTTCTGCATTTTTTGCCAGCTTATCAATGAGGACACTGGCCTGTTTAGTGAATTTGTTGATTTCTTTGGCAACTTCGGGGACATCTGCTGACTGTACTGCAAATTCTTTTACAGGAGCAGGGCTACCGTCTGCGGATTCACCGCCACCCTCCATTTCTGAAGCCTCTTCTTCGAGGGTCATGAGAAAGGTTTCTTTTCCTGCTTGATAAATAGTCAAAGCATATAATAGCAAGAGGCTGAACTCCACTGTCAGGGCGCCAATGGTAACAAACTCAATAAATCCGAAGCCTTCTTCTGCCACAGAGAGAACCGTTCTCAAGCCCGTGACTAAAATCAAAAATGCCGCTCCAGAATACACCAAAGCCTGTCGACTTGGGTATTGCTCCATGATTGTCTTTTTTCTGGTATATCCCTGTTCTTTTGCCATAGCTTTTTCTTCCGTTTTAATCAGTTATAAATGACGAAACTAGCAGTAATCTTATGCAATAAACAAAAATTTTTGCCGGTTTTAAATAAGTCTCTAAATGTTGCTTGTCAGGCTTGCTTTGTCAAGGAGGATTCTTGTCATCTTTGCCTGCCGTAATCTACTTTTGGAGTTCAATATCCAAATACCTCGACTCATAGGGATCTTGGGTCTTAAAATCATATTCAAATTGGGTTTCACCGCTATTTAAGGTAACCATCCGATCAGGCGCTTGAGTAAAGTTGACCGTCTGGCTACCATAGACCACTCTCAGTGCCCAGTCAGGCAGAGCATGATTCATAGTGAATTCATATAGAAATTTCTGATCATATACCTCATCCATGGATTTATAGGTAAATCCGAAGGCCAGATTGCTACTGGATATCTGAAAGACCAACCATTCCCCCTTATCATCTTTCACGATGCCAGATGGAAGCGTCGTATCATCGCCAGCTTTAACCCATGGGTTGGAGGCATTGAGTGGTAATAAGCACTCAAACCGTAGGGGCCATTCCAAACCATCTCTTATCTGTCCCTCAATTTCAACATCAAAATTCTTATAAGCTGGATCAGGATGAATGGTCATACTGAAAGAGCTGAAGGGTGTGTTTTTTGAAGCCCAATCGTTAAAAGCAAAAATAAAGGGAATGGATATCCAGACTTCTTCGGGTTTGCCCTGTCGGGTGGCTGGTTCAAAGGGAGTGCGTTTAATGGCATTGGTTACGATCTGGTCTAGTTCAGGATACAGGGGCTCTATCACACGGGTCTGTTTAACCTGACCTTCCACTGAGATAAGGGCGTTGATTATCACGGTTCCTTCAATACCTGCCTCGCGGATGGATCGAGGATAGTGAATGCGCGCGCTCAGGGTTTCATAGCCACCAACAGGCTGTGGCTTAACCAGGTCTACGGGATCCTTTTCACCAAAAATCCAGGCACATTGCTGGAGAAGCAACAGCAAACAGATCGATTTTATCACCACAATTGGGAATCGATATTTTTGTGCGCGCATAATACACCTCCCTATGCCATATCTAGATAATTTCAAATATAAGGTCTTGCTTGGTAATAACAATGATTTAGGGCACAGTGAACTGCCCTTTGAAAGGTGTTTGAGCAAGTGGTGTTATTGAAGTATCAGTCAGAAATCAGCAGGGACAGTAGGCTTTTCCCATCTATTCTATTCAAGGGCTCCACACCTAGGATATCACCAATTGTGGCAGCCATATCAAGTATGGCCACAGAATCCATGAGGCTTACAGGATGCAACTGTTCCGAACTGAATATGAGAGGAACATGACTATCATAATCATATGGGGTACTGTGTGAGGTGCCATATGGATTGCGGAATAACCATCCCTCTTCCAGTAAGGTATATAAATCCGGGCTCAATTCGGGATGCATGAAATTTCTTAGCCGATAGGCCAGATAGTCATCTGGGGTCGCTGCCAACAACTCAGTCTTGGTATAAAGCCTGGCAACACCATCAATTGATTCCATGTAAGTCTGTAATGTGGCATCTACCACAGATGGCTCGACACCCATAGAATCCATCATGGAGAAATCATAGTAATAATTGGAACCTTTGCGGTAAATATAATCATGGTTTCCATAGAGCGAATCCAGCTCAGCATATGCTTTATTGCGGGTGGTCTGATAATGTTCTTCATCTACTCGACCACCAGACTTATTCATTACATGTGTCCAGTGCTCAGGTAGAGGCAATCCACCATGATCAGAGGAAAAAACAAAAACCACATGCTCAAGGCCAACGTTTTGATCCAGAAAATCAATAAAGTTCATGATGTAACCATCCACCTTTACCAGATGATCCATCACTTCGTGGGAAAAGGGTCCATAATAGTGGGCCAACCAATCCATGGTGGACAAACCAATATTCAGGACATCGGGAACATCATCCTGACCCAGATCTTCTTTTTGAACAATAATGGATGCTAAATCAAGGGTGTTACGATCCATCCAGGGACGCCCTGGTATTTCGCTGAACACCTTGGATTCATCCCAATCATCCTCATAGCCGATGGGGAAAACTGGACTGTATGTGGCTTTGTCAAAACGATCTGTTTCACCATAAAAAGAATCACCATGGGTGTATTCAGCCAGGAGTTCAGGGCTAATGTTGGTATTCCAGACAGAATCTCTATAACCCAGGACATTAAGATCTTTGTTGAAGTCATGTAGCCAGGTGGGGATGGTGTCTGTGTAATAATCCGTAGTAGTAAATGACCCCTTGTAATTGTACCACATGGCCAGATCAGGATTTTTACCTGACATCATTATTGAAGATCTGTCCTTGGTTGACACACCATATACCTTTGATTGGGGTGAAACAGCTTTTAGCCAATCTCCATAGCTTGTGCCATTAACCTTGCCATATGACACCTGGTATGCAGGAATATCTAATTCATTGGCATCAGGATCTTCCACACAATACACATCTTTTTTGTTGATGCGATCGTACCAGTGGTTTCCCAAAACACCGGCTGGACCAGGCTGCAGTCCGGAGCCCAGGACAAAGTGCCCAGGTCCCGTAGCGCTATAGCCATGTTCGTAGTGGGCGTTGTCAAAACTATTACCATGATCATCCAGCCACTTAAATCCCTGGGTAAAAACCGGCCGGTAATGTTCATAGGTAAAATGTGCGAGATGGTCGACAACTATGACGACAACCAGACGGGGCTTTTGTGCTGGTGAGCAGCCCATCAACAAGAGGACGATTATCAGAAATATAACTTTTTTATGCGTTTTCATACTTCCCTACAGTGAATAAGAATTGTTGATGACATCAAGGCCGGGATTTGAATCCCGGCCTTGATTAAGATTTACTCCATTACAACGCCTTCATGGTTTCAATATGTTCTCTCAGCTTGTCCAGAGATTGGGCGTAGTGATCCAATTTATCGCGCTCCTTGGTGACTACAGCTTCTGGAGCACGATCTACAAAGTTCTTGTTGGCCAGCTTGCCTTGAACCGATTTTAACAGGCCTTCTGTGGTGGCAATTTCATTCTCAAGACGTTCAATTTCCTTCTCCAGATCAATGATGCCTTCCAGAGGAATAAACAATTCCATTTTCTCAACCATGGCAGAGGCAGAAAAACCAGGTTTTTCCACATCCAGACCCAGCATGATATCATCGCAGCGGGTGAGTTTGGCAATTGTCTCCCGGGTTTTGGTAAGGATGTCTAATTGAGCCTGACTATGCACACGACCCACCAGTTTGATACCATGTGATGGTGGCACATTCATCTCAGAGCGAATGGTGCGTACTGCCGTAATCACCTTCTTTAGAAAGTCAGTTTCCTTGGCTTCAGCAGGTGCATTAAATGCTCTATTTACCACGGGCCACTGGGCAACGATAAGATCAGGCTCCTCTGCCAGTTTGACTTGTTGCCAGATCTCCTCGCTCATAAAGGGCGCGTAAGGGTGGAGCATTTTCATAATGTCACGTAAAACATAGATGGCCACTGACATAGCAGTCTGCTTCTGGGCTTCTGTTCCCTCATATAGCCGCATTTTAATCATCTCGATATACCAGTCACAGAAGTCATTCCAGATAAAGTCCCAGAGTGATCGGGCGGTCTCATCAAAGGAGAAGTTCTCGAGTTGTTTGGTAACCCTTGTGATGGTCAAATTGAGACGGTGGAGAATCCAGCGATCCGGGAGCTCCAGATTCTGCCATTTCTCAGGATTGAGGTGATCTGATGTAAGCTCAAAGTCCTTGTTCATGAGCACAAAGCGACTGGCATTCCAGACCTTGTTCATAAAGTTGCGGGCCACATCTAAACGTTCCTCGGTAAAGAGGATATCCTGCCCCTTGGGAGCAATGAGCATGACACCAAAGCGCAGGGCGTCAGCACCATATTTTTCAATCAGGTCAAGGGGGTCAGGGGAATTCCCCAAGGACTTGGACATCTTACGACCATCGGCGTCCCGAATAATGCTGGTGAAATACACATTCTCAAAAGGAATGTCACCCTTGAACTGATAGCCTGCCATGATCATGCGCGCCACCCAGAAAAAGATGATATCGGGGCCGGTCACCAGATCATTGGTGGGATAATAGTAATCTTGATCTTTGCTGTCTTCGGGCCATTGATGTACAGCAAAGGGCCATAACCAGGATGATGACCAGGTATCCAGGACATCTTCATCCTGATGTAGTTTGTCGGATCCACATTTACTACAAACAGAGGGACTTTCAACCTGAACCATGATCTCTTTACATTCCTGACAGGTATACACAGGAATACGGTGACCCCACCACAACTGACGGCTGATACACCAGTCCTTGATATTGGTCATCCAGTGTTCATAGGTCTTGGTCCAGTGAGCAGGGTGAAATTTGATTTTATCCTCACGAACCGCCTGAAGTGCCGGTTTGACCAACTCAGTCATGTTCATGAACCATTGTTCAGATGCATATGGCTCAATAGGCACATTGCCACGCTCAGAGTATCCAACCTTGTGGAGATGCTCTTCAATTTTTTCCATGAGATTGAGTTCGTTGAGCTGTTCAATCACAACTTCCCGGGCTTCAAAACGATCCAGACCAATAAATTTGCCAGGGACATTGGTATTGAGGGAGGCGTCCTCATTAAAAATGTTGATAAATTCCAGGTCATGACGCTTGCCCATTTCCCAGTCATTGGGATCGTGGGATGGTGTGACTTTCACACAACCCGTACCAAAATCCTTATCCACATATTCATCAGCGAAAATGGGTATCTCACGTCCCACCAAAGGCAGAATGACGTGCTTGCCAATGAGGTGCTGATAGCGCTCGTCATCGGGATGGACAGCTACACCCGTATCCCCTAACATGGTCTCTGGTCTGGTGGTTGCCACAACCAGAAAGTCATGTGAATCCTTGATGGGATAACGCATGTGCCAGAGATGGCTGTTGCGCTCCTGATAGATAACTTCTTCATCGGAGATGGCTGATTTGGTTTTGGGACACCAGTTTACCAGGCGTGTTCCGCGATAGATGTAACCAGCATTATAAAGTTCCACAAAGGAGTGAAGGACAGCTTGATAATAGTCATCATCCATGGTGAAACGTTCCCGTTCCCAGTCACAAGAGGCACCCAGCTTTTTGAGCTGCTCGATGATAATGCCACCATATTTCTCTTTCCATTCCCAGGCATGTTCCAGGAAGGCATCTCGACCAATCTCGTGTTTGGTGATGCCCTTTTCGCGGAGCATGTTGACCACTTTGGTTTCTGTGGCAATGGATGCATGATCAGTACCGGGAATCCAGCAGGCTTCACGGCCCTGCATTCGGCGCCAGCGCATGAGAATATCCTGCATGGTGTTGTTGAGGACGTGGCCCAGGGTCAGAATGCCTGTCACATTGGGTGGTGGGATGACAATGGTATAGGGTTCCTTGTTCTCATCCGGTTCTGAATGGAAGTAATTTTGCTCCAACCAGTGCTGGTACCATTTGTCCTCAATGAGAGAGGCGTCGTAACGTTTGCTGAGTTCTTGTGTCATGTTTACATCTTGCCTTTATTTATCAACAGCTAGTCATTGCGAGGACACCGCTGTAAGCGGGGGACGTGGCAATCTCGAATTTTGAGATCGCCTCAGTCGCTATGCTCCTTCGCGATGACGATGAGGAGCTTTCATCTCTGAAAATGACTGTCTTACATTCAAATTTTCAAGCTATGAATTTAGACGCCGTGATACGGTGGTGTAAGGGGAAATTGGATTTTAGTTGTATGAGTTGGTGAGTTTTTAGGTTCATGAGTTTATGAGTTAGGGAGTTAGCCCAGAAACGGGAAATTGGGTAGTTGGCTTGTTGGGTTGTGTCTCCCTGAGGTTCTCGAAGGGTAGACACAGTGATGGGCGTAGCCGATATTACGAACGTAATGAAACCGAGGGTTTGGACAAACTCAACCGCCGAAACCGGACATTGAGTTCGCCTGTGAGGTCGTAGCTCAACGAGCGAAGACCCATCGAAATATCCAATTGTACAGTTGAGCCTAAATACCGGTTTGATCACTTTTTAGTTATGGAAAAATTTAGTAGCGAATCGCGAGACGGATGGAGGCATCATTTTGCCAGGAAATGACAGAATCCTCTTCGAACTCCACCCAGGCGTCTCCATAAATCCATTTATTGGCCTCAATGATATCCGGGGCTCCCTGGATAGCAGCCACTTCATCCCGTCTCGATCCCACACCGAAATATCGTTCGGAATAGAAGCGTTTGGGATCCAGGATCATCCCAATTTTCAGGGGATTCAATTCTGAGTTTGTCCACGAAATCACCTTATTGCCCTCAAACTGAACTGTTGAGAAGCCATAGCGCCATTCCGGACCCCTGATTTGCAGGGGTGGTCCCTGGACGGTGGACACCCACTCTTTGTCAGATCCCAGTGTAAAAAAAGTATCCACTACAACCTCTTCAACTACAGGTTCGTCCTTTTTTACTGCAGCCTTGGCTTTGGCTTGTTCAGCCTCTTTTCTCTGGAGAGCTTCAATTTTGGCGGTAGTCTCGAGGTTGGTCTTCTCCGTAAATTGTTTATAGCGGTCAACAGGTGAATCAAAGAGGGATGAGCCCAGCATAAAAAAGAAACCTACAAGAACAATCAAAATGGCAGCCACAAAGAGGGCTGTTGAACCTGGCAAATAATCACCAATGGACATGCTTTCTTCAAAAAGGTCTGGTTCCGGTTCGGGTTTCTTCTTGGCTCGGGGCGGGGGTTTCGGTCGCTCCTTTTTGGGTGGCGGCTTGGGGGGTTCTTTTTTCGGTGGTGGTTCAGGTTCTGGCCGAGGTCTCGGTCGAGTCCTGGCTTGCTCCTGCTGGTATCTGGGTGGCGGCCTGGGTGGTTCAAAGCCCATGCCCGCCCCGGCATCCCCGTCTTTGACATGACGGAAGTGACCATATTTCTCAATATAGGCCAGGGCCACGGTTTTGGCTTCATTGATAATTTTGATCTGGGCTTCCGCCTTGGCTCCCACCCTCTCATCATTTTGAAATCGGTCGGGGTGCCAAATTTTGGCCAGATCGCGATAGGCTTGTTTGACATCATTGGCATCAGCAGATTTCTCAACCCCTAGATGTTTGAGTGCTTCAGCTATTTTCATGCCTTTACTGGCCATGGATGTCTCTTACCCTTTCAAGCGCTTGATAACTTTCGTATACGGCCTCCAAGATATTCAGGTGAGGTTCAATAATCTAGAGCATATCTCTGATATCTATCGAACTTATAACATGGCACGTTCAGGCTCTCGCAGCAACCACAATACCTGAGTTCTTGCTTAAATAGTTGGAGTGACTAGATTTGATTATGATCTATACTTTGATCGGGGGTTCTCTTGCAAAAGACAGGTTATGGTGAACAGACACGCGACTCGACAGTCCAGGATGATTCTCCTAGAGACGATGTATTCGCAGTCCGGACGATTGGTAATTAGCATGCACAGCTGGAGAATATTGCACCATTTACTACCACTCATCGTGGCAGGTCTTTTCATTGCGTGTGAAGAAACCAGCAAAGATCCCCCGCCGTCTAACATTGTCGAAAATGAGATGGGCATTGTTACTCAAGAACTCACCATAAAAGATGATTGGGGTGCTGACACCCTGGTTTTTAAAACAGGCAATCCCATACATGTTAAATATTCAGTGGTGAATTCATCCATCGATACGGTTTTGTTCTGGAGGGTTGAGGATGAAAGTGGATTGATTCCCACCTGTGGTGTATCCCTGGTAGAATATGATGGCGTTGAGTTTGATGTAATAGGTCCGCCACTACCCATTACAGGGGTGTTTCTACTACTACCAGATTCCTCGTGGAATTTTGAGACCATTTTTATCAATGCCCCACCTGGGGATTATGAGCTTGATGCTGAAATGAATTTTTCTTGCTGTGCCGTAGAGCCAGAAGCCGAGATGGTGGTTGATGTGGATTGGGATGCAAAGATAAGCGTGGTTGACTGATGGCAAATTTTAGTAAGTGTGCATAGGTCATGTGCATTCATCCCGAACTAAGCTGGTCATGCTGAGGTAAAAATAGGGCGAGGAGAAATACATGCATTCAAAATTATACCGTATTGGAGCGATCTGTGCCATACTGCAATTAGCCACCATTGTGGCTTATATGATTGTCACCTTTACCATAGGGCCACGAGTGACCGGCGCTGAGGCATTTTTCCAGGCTCAACAAGCCAACTTCTGGACCAGCCTGCTGCGGCTTGATCTCATGATGATGTTCTTGGTTGGCCTGTATCTTGGAAATTTTCCAGCGCTCCTGGTAAACCTGTGGAAACACAATCCTCTATTAAGTCTTTTTGCCACTGGCTTTACAGTCATTGCAGTCGTTTTGAGCTTTGCAGGTGAAGCAACTTTTGCGCTGATCCACCTCGGTGACAAATTTATCCACGCCAGCACTGACATGGAACGAGCCCGGTTTCTGGCAGCAGGAGAAGCTCTTCTTGCCAGCGGTTGGTGGAACAGTACTGGATCTTATGTCACCGGTGTTTTATTGCAAGTAGGTGGAATCATGATATCCATGGCCATGTTGAGTTCAGGAGATTTCCATAAAACGACTGCCATCGCTGGAATCGTGGGGAATAGCTTCGATTTAATCCAACACACACTATCCCCCTTTCTGCCAGGAGTCACAGAGTACTTATCCATTGGAATGGTAGGCTACTTGATCTGGTATCCCATGATGAGCTACGACTTATTCAAGCTGGCAAAGAATTCAACACTGCACAATAAGCCGACTTGAAAAATGAACCTCTCTCCATGAGGGGCGTTTCATAAATCTAGAATCATGCCTAAGAAAAAGGTCACATACATCGTTGCTCTCTTCTCGCTTGGATTGTTGATCTATTTGTTCTGGGGACCCCTCTTCCCCTGGAGTCCCATAAAACCTGGTTTTCAAAAAATCCCGTCCTCCAAAGCAAATGTCTATATCCAGAACATGACTCTATCGGATTCTATTGTCTACCAAATAGATCAGATTCTAAAGGATGAAGAGATCTTTCATCAACTCAATTATAAAGACAGGGTCACCGTTATTATTGTCGATCCAAAAACCAGTATGAAACGATTTGCTCCCTGGTTGCAGGGCTCGGGATATTCTGTTTCCTTAAGCATGCTCAACCTGATCTATATCGGACCCAGAGCGAGACAGTCATCATTTGGGATCAAAACCTATTTGAAGCATGAGTTGTCTCATATGCTCATGGATCAGAACACCAGTTTCAGGAAGGCATTGAAAATGCATGAACAGGGCTGGTTGCTGGAGGGTGTTGCACAACATTTCAGTGGTCACCATTTCTACTCCCGCTCCGAATTCATAGCCTTATGCAAAACAAACCAGATCAGCTTCAGCAGTTTAAATGAGCAAAATCCACTTGATATGTCCTTCCCCAATCTCAAATTGAATTATACTTACTACCAGCTTTTCGTGGACTTTTTAGTCGGCGAATATGGGTTGGATGCTCTACAGAATTATATAAAGCAATACATTGAAGAACCGGATAGTTATGAGCAGATATTTGTAAATATCTATGATAATGATCTTGAGATGATTTTGCATGCATTCAAGACGAGTCTAAACATCTGAAATGATTTGTAGTTCTGATTGGCTTAAATCGGCCTAGCTTCCACGCACTTATTTATATCAACAATTATCTTTAGGAGATTATATGAAGGTCTGTGTCGTGGGGGCATCAGGAAAGCTGGGAAAATATATGGTTCAACATTGTCTGGAACTCGGCTATGAAGTGGTAGGTGTCTGCCGTGAAAAAAGTGTAGCTAAGCTGGCTGACTTTAAGGATAAAATGACCATCCTCCCTGGATCAACCAACGAAAGAGAGCTTATTAAACAAGCTGTAGAGGGTTGTGATGGTGTTCTCACTGTCCTGGTACCCTGGGGGGTTCAACAGTATTCTTCCGGAACCGCCCAGGCTGTCATGGATTTTGCTAAACCTGACGCTCGCCTCATTTTTTCCTGTGGGTGGCATATCACCCGGGACAATAAAGATGTCTACTCCACCATGTTTAAGGTCGTGTTAAGTATTGCTGGCAGACTTGGTCGCTTTTTCCGGGCCATTGAGATTGATGATCAGGTGGAAGCTTGTCGACGAATCTTTGAAAGTGATACCAAATGGACGGTGGTCCGTGGCAGTGATCTGGAAGAAGGTGAAAGCCAGGGCTTGCCTGTCTGGAGTCAGCATGTACAAGATCCTATCCTGGAGAGCAACAAGACCCGTCGCATCGATTTTGCCTTATTTATGGTGGATGCCCTGGTGAAAGATGATTTAATTCAGGAAGCACCAGCTATCGTGGGTTGCCAAACACCCTCGGCCTTAAAATACAGTTCCTGATTAGCGCTACTTCTCGTAGCGGATCAACACACTCATCCCCAGACCAAATGGAGCTCCATGCCATAGTGCTTGGCTGGTTTTGCGATAAAATATTTTGCCATTGAGTATACCCGTTGAGAATTGCAGCTCACCCTCGCCCATCTCCTTGACATACTCCAGAGTAATCACAAAATCATCGTGAACCACAATATGGTGGGATGTTAGATCTAGAGAGATATCCGCACCCTGCTCAAAATCTGTGAGCGTGATGTATATGGGTTGGTTGAGAATGTTCTTCGCTGGCAGTTTGTCTTCCATGTCGTAGACATTCAGACGATAAAAGACGGTGTCATAGGTGGTGGTAACGCCGTGGAGCGTCAAGGTCTTTAACAGGGTTGGTCGCTCTTTTATTTTAACTCGAATCCCCACTTCATATCCCAAACTATCTTTTTTGAATCCAGCCCGCATCATGGGAGGTGCATGGGGATTTCCAACAACCTTTTCTTTGAATTCCCGGGGATATACCATGACTGCCTGCATTTCTAGCGTTTTGGGTGTCAGTTTGATCTCCCCCAGGTTTTCACCCAACAGGCGGAGATCTGCAATGCTGGCATCGTGGTGTTCGTAGCCAATATAAGAGAAGCGGATGGTAGATTCTGGCATCAGATCCGTCAGATCTAAATGAAAATACCCCAGCTCATTAGAAACCGTCCCCCGCTCTCCGCTAAGAACACCGATATTCACATAGGGTAACCTTTCCCCCGTCTCACTGTCAACCGTACGACCAGAAATAGTATCGCTCCAGCCCAAAGGGGGCATAATTGTCAGCAAAAAGATAAGGCGTATGATTATCATGATAAATGTTTGTACGGGGGACTGTCTATTTTGTTCTGAGATGACGACGCTGAAAGCCCCATAAACCAATCATAAAGTAGATGACCGTCATTAGCGTCAATGCCAACAATTCTCCACCTACCTCGCTGAGTCCAACACCCATGATACTGATTTTTTGCAGCGCTGAAATTGCTGGTGCCGCTGACATAAGGGTTTGCCAACTGACGCCATAGTCACCCAGATAAAACCAGGCGTTGGTGGATATGGGAAAAGCTGCTCCGGAAAAGAACATAAACAGAAAGAGGGGAAAGTTGCCCACTACCAGCACATCAGTTACTGAACGGGTAGCAGCAGCCAGAATCAAACTAAAGGCGATCATGCTGATACTGGTGAGGACAGTGATCAACAAAAAGGATGTGAAAGCTCCCCGCATTTCAAACCCCAGGGATGTTGCAGCTCCCAGGGTGAGAAAAATGGCAATAATTCCCACCAACACCTGGCTGGAACCTACGCCCACCAAAAACTGCCAGGCTTTCATGCCAGATAGTTTCAATCTGAGAATGGTGCCTTGATCGACTTCAACAATAATAGCGATGGTAGCTGAAAACATGAGCATGATGATTGATAAAATGAGCATGCCAGGCATCCAGAGTTCAAACTCGTCAATCTGGCCTGATTGTCCCAATGCAGTTTCCTTCACCTTAAAGAGGTGTTGCTGACCCGCGTTTTCAACCATGAAATCACTAAACATTTCTCCCAGGAAAACTGCAGAGATCAGGTAACCCGTATTGGTCAAATCACCAACGATCTCAATTTCAGGCACTGTGTGGGTCTCAGATAACTGGGATTGTGTGAAGTGAGGTGGAATCACCAGCAAAACACTGGCATTTCTGTTCTCCAGCTTCTTGATAGCAACTTCCCTCGTACTCACCGAGCGAATGCTGAGCGGAATGTTCTCCACTTCTTTGGTGTATTCATTAAAAATGGGGAGTAGCTCGTCACCCAGGTTGACCATTGTATCCTGTATCATGAATCCTTCATCCTGATTCAGAATAAGCGCCCGGTAGTGGGGCTGGCTGGCTTCATTGATCAGGAAATAAACAAACACAAAAAAGGGGGCCATGGATACAGTTAGAATGAGTATCCAGAAATTACGGAGTTGTTCCTTCACGCTTTTTGTAAAAATGGCCCAGATCATGGATTTTGCTGGCCTTTTGTGATGCTGGACATTAAGCCTGTCGAAATGTCCTCTGTCTTCGATACTTCGACTTCGCTCAGCACAGCCTTGCTCAGCCGCCGGAAAACGAGTGCTGCGGTCACGGACTGTCTGTAATTCATAGGGGCGGAGATTGCCGCGCTCATTTCACTCGCTCGCAATGACACTGGATTTAGGCCAGAGCTGCTCATTCTCTCAGCGCCCTTCCAGTGAGGTGGATAAAGACGTCTTCCAGGGTGGTTTTGCGGAGTTGGATATCTCTAATTTCCAGCCCGTATTCTTTTGCCAGAGTAGTTAGGTCTGAAAGCTTTTCCAGATGTTGGAAGGACCGGATAATCAACTTATCCTGTACAACAGAGATAGTTTCAGTCGGCAGACCCAGGGAACTACTCACATCTGCAAGGAACTGTGTCCCTTGATTTGATTTTTCCAACAACAGGAATTCCAGATCTGTCTCCAATCGACACTCCAAACAATCCCCGGTTCCCAAAATTTCCTTTAGCGAGTCCACGCTGCCCACTTCCAATAGTTTGCCATGATCAATAATGGCGACACGATCAGACAGGCGTTCAGCTTCATCCATATTGTGGGTGGTGATGATGACCGTTTTTTGTTGCGCCAGTGAGCGAATAAGGTCACGGACCAATATACGACTCTGGGGATCCAGACCGGCTTCAGGTTCATCCAAAATAAGGACAGGCGGATCATGGATTAGGGCCAGTGCAATATTCAATCGACGCTGCATCCCACCAGATAGTTTGGATGCATAGACACCAGCCTTGCCTGACAAACCCAGCGTATTGAGTAGTTCAAGGGCACGCGTATGGGCGTCTTGTGTGGACATCTTGTGCATCTTGCCCAGAAAGACCAGCTGCTCCAGACAGGTAAGCCGCGGCCAGTATAGATTCTCCTGGGGACAGAAACCTATCAGCTCTGACAAATCGGCTGGGGTTTCCCAGTGAATTTCTCCCTCATCAGATTCCAGCAGGGCACAAAGCATGCGGATGGTAGTTGTTTTTCCCGCACCATTGGGACCCAACAATCCTAGAATCTCTCCCTGATTAATGGTGAGGGACAGGTCATCCACGGCAACCAGATCACCAAAGTTTTTTGTGAGATGTGAGATCGAAATCATAGCTTTCCCCGTGCCTGGAATATACCCGCTCTAACTACTTCAAATACATTTATCCTCCGTAGCATCAGCGTAGGAGGACCATTTTTATGGTCTGTGTCAGCCCGAGTCCGTTGACTCGACAAAAATACACCCCTGATGGAACTGGCGCCCCCCCTTCATTCACAGCATGCCATTGAAGGATATGGTTTCCAGCCTCCTGGACGCCGTTTAGAAGTTCTATAACCTGAGTTCCGTTTACATCATAAATGGCGACTGAAATCTCCGCTTGCTCAGGCAATTCGTATTGAATTCGTGTGCTGGGATTAAACGGGTTGGGGTAATTCTGATTTAGTTGAAAATTTCCAGGAGTGGTTGACGGTTTTTCCTCTTCAATAGCAACTGGAAGAAGTACATCTATCATGATATACCGTCTTGTACCCGCTATGGTTACCACATCCCGCTGGACCAGGCCACCATCTTCGGCAAGCCAATCATAGTACTCATAATCCGCTCCAATAAAGCGATGAAAACAAAAACAGTTTTCATACACACCAAGCCCTGTTTCTATCGTATCCCCTCTACTTATGAAGGTGATTTCAGAGCTATGGTCGCCCACATTAAACTCCCAGGTGGTGTTTATGGGGACAGAAATATCATATAGGACGGCATCATCAGTACCATCCCATACTTTGACCTGGTTTCCATCGACACGGAATTGGTTTATGCTCTCACCAGGGTAATAGGTATCAAAAGCATAGTAGACGTTTCCATTGATATTTGTTGAGTACACAATGATGAAGGTAGTAGTATCTATCTCACTGGCCAATACCACTCCTGAATTTACCATTAGTGGAAAATAATTCAGTGTGTCTTGTGGCGTTTCACCTGGAATACCCAGGCTACCATTATCCAGTAGACAATGGGCTTTGATACTTCCTGCCTCAGACCAGGTCAAAAAGGCACAGCTCGGTCCTCTGGTCATGCTTAAATCAGACTTTTCCGTGGCTGAATTTGTTACTGGAACTCTTTCAGTATCCCATACAAAGGATCCGTCAGTTTCCAATCTACTGGCGAAAATATCCATGGTTCCCAAGCTGTATTGTCTGATATAGCTGAGCAATAAATCTTCATCTAGCTCGTCTGCATTGATATCCAAGAATGATGAAGAACCCATAGATTCCACAGCCAAACCTCCATCTCCCCATTGTCGGGTACCTGTGGTATCTATCAATTGAGCTAAAATTCCCCGGTTGATCTGGGCAGCATCAGATTCTCCCCAGACCGCATACACGCCTGAGCCATCGTTTGCCGGAGTAAGCCTTGGGCTTACCCTGAAGTTGTTTTCGGAAGTCGATGCTTCTGTGGGGAAGGCCCAATCAAGCGATCCTGTATCTCCGACCGATTGAATCTTGCCCGTTTGGTTTTGGCTTGTCATTTCGGTCCAGGATGAGAATGCTCCTCCCTGTAAATCGGGTTGAATATCCTGGAGCCAGTTACCCAGAGGGAATCCAACTGGGTCGGCGAGAGGTAACCAGGCATTCCATTGAGCCGTGCCATCCAGGGCGTATTTCTGTAAAATGACCTGACTACTCAGGGCAGGAAATGATCCGGTTTGTTTGATGGCCTGCACCAAAATATGACCATCTGAGCTCAGTGCTGGTTGGGGACTCACCAGGGAAGCGTTAAATGTTGAAACCGTTAAACCACCAGCACCCCACAGCTGCTCTCCAGCCGGGCTTATCCTCTGAAGATGAAGACTGGAATTGTTAGCGGATTCAAACCAGGACACAACAATACTGGTATCCGAGGGCTCTACCAGGAGACGTGGGGCTATATTTTCACTTCCATTGCTTGATAGTACCAGCCCATCTTCATTCCAGACATGGGTACCTGCCGTATCAATTTTGTAAACATACACTTCCCAGTTACCCGTACGGGTATCCACGCTGGAAATAATGGCGTTGTCCGCTGCATCAACAGCCAGATTCATATGATATACTGCGATCCAGCTGCTATTGGGGGCGTCGCTAACCAGGATGCCTCCAGTATTCCACTGGGGGTTGCCATTGATATCCAACCGTTGGAGATAAATATGAAAATTGCCACTGGTCAACCAGGCCACATAGGCTCCACCATCAGAGGTGCTGACGATTTGGGGTTGAATACCAGTGCCCAGATTGACAGGGTTACCTGGATCATTGGACCATTCCCCTCTGACAATGAGAGCGGTTATTGCTATAAGGAGCCAATGTTTCATGATGGATTCCCTTCGCTAAATATTTTGACCAAAATTTGTCTGGAAATATAAGTGCAGAACAGTGGATAAGGAATGTTGATAAAGACAGAAGCCCTCAGCCTCAGGAAGACAGCCCTGCATAAACTTGCATCCAGCCTGCAAAGAGCCAGTGTTGACACTATCTTACAGAGATATAAACTCTCTCGCTCTCATTACCCAGACGATCTACTGACGTCACAGCAATGGTATCCAACACCTGAGGAGCTGTCATGCCGTCCTCGGAGCGTATGACTAGAGGTAAGATGTATGCTTCATTGTCTGAGGTCAAAATCTTGTAATTCCACTGCTTGCCTCTCTGGAAATACACGACCCACTGATTGACGTCATCCACATCTTCATGGAACCAATTGATATGGACGTTGCCTTCCTTAGGTTCAATTTCTACCAGTGGAGCCGCTGGTGCTTGACTGTCCAACCAGGGTGATGGAGGAATGAGCACGGGCTGTGTGTAGGGACCTTTTAGAAGGATATCTGAAATACCTCCATAATTACGCTGGAGGGCTTTCATAGAAAAGTGGACATTGCCAGGACCATTGGGAACCATTCCACGAGTAATCATGATCTGACTGAAGTTTTCCAGGGCAGAAGCTTCATCCTTGATCTTGCTGGTAAAAAGACCTGGCCAGAGATTTCTGTGATGGGTGTTTTGACCAACCCACCAGCCCAGTAAGACGGGATAGCTCTGGGGGATTCTACGAGTGGGCCAGTAAAGTTGAGGGGTCCAGTAATCGACCCAGCCCTCGTTCAACCACAGTTTCGCATCAGCGTAGAGTTTATCGTATTGGTCATATCCTTTGATGGAGGGTGGATTGCCAGGTCGCCAGATTCCAAATGGACTGAGCCCAAATTTGACCCAATTCTTCTCAGCTTTGATGCCCTCATAGACTCTCCTAATAAAAACGTTTACGGCTTCGCGACGCCAGTCATGTCGCTCCAGATTACCTCCATTGGCCAGATAAATCTCCCAGCCCGTACTATCTGGGAATTCAATATCACTGTAGGGATAGAAATAGTCATCAAAATGAACCCCATCGATGTCATAGCGTTTGACCACATCCATGACCACTTCATAGGAGTAATCCTGGGTGGCCTGCAGGGCTGGATCCAACCAGAAATAACCATTATCAATTTCGCGAACGATTTCTGGACGGGTGGAGATGACTGAAGTCTCATTTTTCTTTCCAGTGGGATGATGGGCCCGGTAAGGATTAAACCAGGTATGGAGTTCCAGTCCGCGTTTATGGGATTCTTCTACCCAGAAGGTTAGTGGATCATAGAATGGTTCCGGAGCTTTGCCCTGCTCTCCAGTGAGGAAGTATGACCAAGGTTCCAGCTCGCTTTGATAAAGGGCATCACATTGAGGACGCACCTGGAACACGATGGCGTTGAGGTTAAGGATCACGGCGCTATCCAGGAGACTGATGGCTTCGGCTTTTTGTTCGTCAGTACTTAAACCCGGCTTGCTGGGCCAGTCAATATTGGCCACTGTGGCCACCCAGGCTGCCCGAAACTCACGGGGGATTTCAATTTCATGTTTGGCTTCAGCAACTGACGGCTCCACTGGCACTGTAACAACAGGTGGCCGTGGTGCGGCGCAGGCAGCAAGAAGGATGACAATCAAAATCGATAACATGGGAGTTTTCATGAGGCTTTTTCCTGGCATTTTTTGGTCCAAAATAATGGGTTCGGGGCAATATAGTGGAGGACATCCCTTTGGGCTAACATTCCGTGAAGTTTGAATTGGAAATGTGGGAAAAGGACTTCCCTTTCCTCGTCATCCCGAGCGGAGTCGAGGGATACAATGTTACCTTACATACCGGTCATCACGCTTCGTCCCTCGACTCCGCTCGGGATGACACAAGCTCAGCGTGACGACCCAGAAACCACAAGATTATCCATCGTTACTATTGTGGTATCATTGGGGATTCTCTCTCATAAACTTTCCCTTGCGGAACAAAGGGGCAGAGCCTATCGTTACTTTTGTTGTCACCTATTAACCTTATCGTCCAAGAGGTACCTGTCATTTCTGCTCGACTGTTAATTGTTCTTTTCCTTTTTTCTTCACTCCTGAATGCTGCCAATAAAGCCATGGTATCTGTTGAGGTCACCCCTCTTACTCAAAGTGTTTCACCTGGTGAGACATTTGACATCGCTGTGATTTTTTCAATGGAACCGGACTGGCACATCTACTGGCAGAATCCCGGTGAGGCCGGCATGCCCACCAGCTTCGAGTGGAATCTCCCAGAGAACTTCCAACTTACCAGACAGCGCGAACCTACACCCACAAGACATGTGGACCAGGGAATCACTACTTTCATCCACGAAGATGAAGCGATCTATCTATTTACCATCCAGGCACCTGATTACGTGGCAGACAGTAACAGCTTCACTGTGGATATCAACTGGCTTGAATGCAAGGATCTTTGCCAGCCAGGCTCTTCAAAGCACCTTTTTGTACTGGAGAGGGATGAATCCCCGGGGCCCGAAAAGGCGGATTGGAATCGTCTGGTTGAGCGAGCTGAATTAAAGTTTCCCCAACCCTTTACAGGGGCAATGGATCAACTTGTTCGTAGAGGAGATCATATCGAGCTGGCAATGAAGCGTTATCCCTGGAGTAAAAAGTTACTAGGTGCCAACTTCTTTCCTTTTGATGAAATGATTTACGATTCTGGAAAACCTGTTCAAATAGAGCGTGGTCTTTTAAGGAACAGGATAATCATTCCTCTACAAATTGATTTAAATATCACCCCTGAAGTTCTCCATGGTGTGCTTGTGCAACATAGCGCTTCACCTGGAGGACCCATAACCACCAATTCAATTATCCATCAACAATTACCATAAGGAGATACCCATGCGTCTAAAGCATATCATGATTTCAGTACTCACTCTTTTAATAGCCATCACTGGTTTTAGCCAGGATCTAAAGGTGGGAAAAACAGCCCCCGACTTTTCCTTAAATGATCCCAGTGGCAAGGCTCATCAGCTTCAAGAATATCGCGGGAAGTATGTGGTGCTGGAATGGGTCAATTATGACTGTCCTTTTGTGAAAAAACATTACGACAGCGGCAACATGCAAGCCCTCCAATCAACCTATACCGCTCGCGATGTGGTCTGGTTATCAATCAATTCTTCAGCACCGGGAAAACAGGGAAATTTTACCTCGAAAGAAATCCTGAGAAGAGCCAAGGAACATAGCGCTGCTTTCTCTGCTTATCTCATTGATGCTGACGGTAAGGTTGGCAAGGCATATGGCGCTAGAACCACGCCACATATGTTTATCATTGACCCTGAGGGTCAGTTGGTATACGCCGGCGGAATTGATAACATCCGCTCGACAAAGGTCGAAGATATACCAAGAGCCAAAAATTTTGTTTCCTTAGCCCTGGAAGAAGCATTGGCAGGCCAGCCCATCACCAATAGTATTTCAAAACCGTATGGGTGTTCTGTTAAGTATTGATGGGGGGCGTTAGGAGTTAGGGGTTAAGAGTTGAAAGCGCATGTAAAGACTTAACTCCTAACTCCTAACTCCTAACTTAATGGTGATGCCCGCCAGCGCCATGGACATGTCCATGTTCTAGTTCTTCTTTGGTGGGTTCACGGACATCCATGATCTCTACATCAAAATGCAGGGTTTCATCGGCCAGGGGATGATTCATATCAACAGTGGCTGATTTATCACCAATCGTTGTAATCGTAGCAATATGGGTGTGGTCGCCGTTCTGTACCTGAAACTGGGCACCAATTTTTACTTCACTGGCATCCTGAAAATTTTCCAGGGGAATTTCCTGAACCAGTTCCTCGCTACGCACACCATAGGCCTGATCGGGGGCGATGATAGCCACCAGCTTGTCGCCCTTTACCTTGCCCTCAAGTTCTTTTTCAAGACCTGGGATGAGTCCACCATTACCATGTAAATAGGCGAGAGGCTCGCGACCAGAGCTACTATCCAATACTTCACCATGATCATTGGTCAGGGTATAGTCAATACTTGCTACTTTGTTTTCTTCTATCTTCATTTCTAATCTTTCTTTCTTTATTTTATTCTTCTAAAATCAGACTAAAAGCGGTGGTCAGCTTCAATACGTTTTTACTCTCACGTTCCAGATTGGTAGCCAGCTTTTGGGCAATATTTTCCATTACCTTTAAACCTACAGCAGGGTGTTTTATACTGGCCTCTTGAAAAGCATTTTTCTCCATTATAACTATTTCACACTCAGTTGACGCTATGACTGAAGCGGTGCGGATGGAGTGCTCCATGAGCATGGCCATCTCACCAAAGAAGGGTTTGTATTCATCAGAAAGCGTGATAAATGTTTTGTCTTTAGCATTGGCTTCTTCATCCCCGAGAAGCGTTAATTTTTTGCTTATTGTCACCTCTCCCTTGATCAGTATGACCAGGGTATCTCCAGCTTTACCTTCGGTCATTATGGCTTCGCCTGCTTTATAGGAGACCTGCTTGGTGGCAGGACGATAGACTGCGATTTCCTCTTCAGTCATACCCTTAAACAGGGGACAGTTTTTGAGATGTTGGATATGAGGCATAGGCTACTCGGTTTCTGGTTAAGACTTATTTTAACAATATCATCTGTTCACCGGATTTCAGAACATAATCCTTCTCCGGGTTGATACGGACTTTAATTTTCTGTTCCTCATTGACACCACGTCCAGCCGCTTTGAGTTTCGCCGCAATAAATTGATCGAGATAATCACCTGAATCGGCACTGAGAAAATCTCCTATACCGGCACTGCCCTCTTCCTGATACACACCGAGGAGGGTCATATTATGCTCTTCAAATGATTGGGTGAATAGTTCGGAGTAAGTTTTCCCAATCATACGGTCAGGGACTTCTCTGGCCTCTAAACGTGAATGGTCCGTATTCAAAACCTCTGACAAAAAGGCTGGAATGCCTGGGTTATGGAGTTGACTGGCGCCCAGATATGGACCGAATTCATCTGCTATAATAATTCCATCAGCCCTAGCGCGACGGAGTTTGGCTTTGTTTTCATAATGGAGGATGTAGGCATAGACTTTTGTTTTAGGTGCCAGCGCTTTGATGGAGTAGGTAGCCAGAGCTGTTTTTTCATCAGCCTCTGCTTTACCAGCTTTGATCAGGTTGGGTAAAATGAGAACGGCCTTGGCTTTGGAGACATTGGCTTTTTCCAGAACGATGTCCTGGGTGAAATCGCCTCGGACAAAGCCAAGATGACTGGCATTGAGCGTAGCACGCCAGGCGTCAATCTCTTCTTCAGACAATTCATTGACCAGGACAATGGGAGTATTGTCCTTTTGATCCTGCTTGAGCAGTGATTCCAATAATTCATCTGCCAGATCATTCCAACCGCAGATGATATAGTGGTCGCTATATTTTATTTTTTCCAAACCCTTACCCTCTCTGATTTTCTTGGCTACAAAGATGGATGAAATAGTAGCCGTAAAGAATGAGATCAATGCCATTGAGAAAAACATCATGATGGATGCTGCAATCCGGGCTGATGGCGTCACTGGAGTCAGGTCACCAAAACCCACGGTGGTCATGGTTACCCAGGCCCAGTAAAAGGCATCAAATAGATTGGTGATCAGGCGATCATCTGAGCTGTAATCCAGGAGGAAAACAGCAATACCACCAACAAAAAGAATGATCCAGAGGATCAGGAGCAGGTCAAGGACACCTTCTTCGCGGAGTCTTTTCGCCCAGGTTATCATGTTATGGATGATCTTCATTCGCCCTAAACTAAGTCAAAAGCTGGAGACTTGAAGGAATATGTTTGAGTAGAATGTAGAATGTAGAATGTAGAATGTAGAATGTAGAATGTAGAATGTAGAATGTAGAATGGTTTGCGAATTAGATCGGAACATCCAAACTTATTTTGAATCAACGGAGGTGAGATCAAACAGATCTTGGCTATTACCTCTCAAGGACGTGCGATCTCCTCCTTGGTCTGCTTCTGGTAATGAGGACCAGCATCATTTCGAACACCTCCCCAGATTCTTTTTTTGAATATACAGAACTGTTTTGTTGATATTTGTGCTTGACTCGCCTAAATATTTTACTAATCTAGTAACGTAGTAATATAGTAAATATTGTGTTTAGCCGTTTAGCATTATGGACATGAAAGTCTAATTTATTAAGAGAGACTTT
>JACKQG010002073.1_pt1 | contig 26701 bp, 21 predicted proteins | sample 8237621 | NCBI WGS metagenome assembly JACKQG01 (sample SAMN15677084, study PRJNA649215) | marine metagenome | biome: marine; feature: Black Sea; material: saline water; isolation source: suspended particulate matter (SPM) from the Black Sea western gyre | collected 2013-06-09/2013-06-10 | depth... | reverse complement strand
ACGACTTGACAGGACGCCTTGGCAGGCAGAGAGCATCCGTCTTCACCGAGGTTTCGCCGGACAAGCAGAGAGCACAGAGTTTTCTTACATTTCAAAAACTTCCATAAATAATGAACATTTGTACATCCATGCAAATCCGTGTCAATCGGTGGTGAATTCTCTACTCACACAACAAATCCCAATTGCCCTCGAACATCATCCACTTCTCATTTTCCAAATCATAATAGAATGTGATCAAGCGATGTTTCAGTTCAGGATTATTTTCCATGAATTTTTCATATTCTTCGGAGGTTATGTAATTCGATACAATTTCAGGCGGTTCGTTTTTCCCGATCCAGACGAATTTCTGTTCTTCAAGATTGCTACGCGTTTTGGTTGCCAGTCTTTGCACTGGCTCATCATCATAATTTCCCAGCAGAATAACATAATCGACATTTTCCTCAGTTCTTAAAGAATCCAGAAAAGCAGTATATTTTTTATCCGCTTTTTCCCAAGCCCGCATAAAGTCTTTGAAGATGAGCGTTTCTTTTATTTCTATCTGATTCTCGATATGAAGTGCAACCAGTTTCAATTTTGTAGTTTCACTGTTTTCACGAATGCCTAACTGAACGTAGTAATCTCCTTTTTCCAATTCACCGGAAAGAATGCTGTTCTCTTTATCATAATCGAGCTGGCGGTCGTTATGATAGAACATTCCATCTTGGAATATCGTGACGGAGATATTATCGGGATTCAATGTTACCGGCAGGAAGTCTTTATCAACCAGCTTGAATTCAATAAATGCAAGCGATTCAACTTCTTCTTGTGGTTCCACACAGGTGTGTTTAACAAAATCATTTTTTTTCACATCATAATTCTGCCAAACCGAATCTGCCATCACCATTATCGTGGAAGGAATGCGGGTGTATTGAGCTGGGAGGTGGTTTGCCTTTAAAGCATAACAGCTTAATGTCTTAAAATGGAAATCTTGCAGGAATTCTGCCTCCAGCATTTTATCGAGGGAAAGCAGTCCGACAGAAGCTGAATCTTCTTCAGTCTTATACAGAGTGTGTAACTCTTCAATAACCTGCGGAATGGCTTCCAATGCAGAAATATCTTTCCATTTTGTAAGGTGTTTGGGAACGCTGATATCCGGCAGCACTTCGTAAAACACACTCGGTGAAAGAAGATTTTTCCATTTTTCATCAGACATATCTTTATCTTTTAGTTCGAGATAAAAATCAAACAGATTCTGCCATTGAATTACTGATGCTTCCCAGAAAAATTTAACATCAATCGAACCGACTTTTTCCCAGAAATTTTCAGGGATTTCCGGATTGATCACGATAAAATCAAGGAGAGGTTGTTTATTATTCCTGCAATTTTCAAATATCTCCACAAAGTTGGAATCCGCTTCTGGAGCATATTCAGGGATAGGGGTGGATTGGAAATTCTTAATTCTTTCATTATATTTTTCTACGATCAGTTTTTTTCTTTCTTTAAAAATATCCGGCTCTTCTTTTCTCTCTGTTATCACATCAGGAAATTGGAAAACAAAATCTTCACTCTCTAAAGTTCGTTCTTCTAAAGTAAACTGGAATTCATTAGAAATAGTGCCATCATCAAAAGGTATTACTTGATAATCGAACAAACTGTCTTTATGGGCGATTGCCAGGAATCCACCTTTTCCTATAGTAAGCTCTTTAATTCCGGTGCTGTCAACCCTGATTCCCAGAAGAGTGCGCAGCATAGAAAAATTGAAAGCCATAATATTTATCACAGCTTTAGAAACAGGATTTCCAGAACTATCAACTACTGTGAATTTCACTTTTCTTGTATCCTGGTAAAACGAAGTTGAGTTTATATAATTATTTCTGGATGATCTTACAACTACTTCTTCTGTGCTGTCCGGGAAAGTGCTGCGAGCCAGAACGAGGAGAGCTTTGTTCACCGCACTTGAAAACCAGGTGGAATTGAGATAATAATCCGGTTCCGCAGCTCCAACGTAATACCATTTTCCATATAAGAAGACTTCCGTCCAGGCGTGGTTATTGTCCATATGACCCCACCACGGCGTCCAGGCGGGTCTGGCAGGTATTCCTATAGTTCTGCACGCAGAAATAAAAAACACCTGCATCTCACCGCATCTGCCGATATTGCTTTTCTGCTGAATTGTTATAGGGTTTTGATTCCTGCCGGAAGTAGAAATAAACGTCATCCGCTCCCTGCACCACAGATTTACTTCTCTTACTCGCTCTTCTACATCATGAAAATTTGTAACGTAAGAAAGCAATCCAGCTTCGGTGAAAACTTTTCGGTATGGAGTTATCCTTTCATGGGAAGCTGTTATCTTTGCAATGTATGAGAGAAAGAATTCAGGCGAATAATCATAATCTTCCATCTCGAGCAATTTTTTTAGTTCGATGTAATTGGAAAGCACATCTTCCGGGTTTGCATCCCAAAGGATCGAGCTGCCTTCTGATGAAATGAGATAAGCCATAATTCCATCGGGATATTTTTCTATGTAGGATTTGTAGATACCCTGAACATCATCAGGTAGCGGTTCGATGTTTTTATATGCTTTTGCAGTTAGCGTATCGATCAACGATTGTTCTATTGAAATATTTCCAAATAGTATTGAGGAAAATGAAATGATCAGGATAATAAACAAACCGATTTTTTTCATAGTTTTTATCTCCACAAAATAAATTTCATTCAATCGAATTTTGGGAAGAATATCGTCAAGGAAAATACAGAATTGACATAAAGCCACCTGCCTTCATTAAAACTACGGGAAGGTAGGCAAAGTGAGCAATGTCCCAAAGAGCAAGCCCGAAGCCCGAAGCGTATATGCTGTGTTATCGGATGTAGTGTGGCATAGTTGTTTCTCATTTTCTCCATAAATTCCCCTCTTTTGTCCGATTTGCACTGTAAATCCAATAGTCAACAGTTATAATATCCCATGGAAAATAGTCATTACGCTTTCTCAAAACATTCAAAGGGGAATCTTTTCCCAGTCGTGCTCTTTCCTTAATTATCGAAACGAGGGCGATATTATTTTTTTCGCTTTTTGTCGCTCTCAGCTTTATTTTTTCCCAATTGTGTTTGTACTTCGTATCACCATTACATAGATTCGTCATGAATAATAATCCGAATTCGATACCATCGAAATCCTTTTTATTGCTCAAATATGCAAATAAAGAATCTGTTTTTTCTTTATACTTAGAAACATCCGTTTCTACTTCCACTGGGATGACAGGTCTACCATCTTTGCACAACAATATATCTGCATTTGTTTGGCCTGCTCTGCCGTTGCCTATTATTGGCGAAGGAGCACCGTCCAGTATAGAATTCTCCAGTGAAAGACTAATCCATTCAGTTGATATAAATCCAATTATTGAGCTATGAGCACAACCATACATTCTTTGTAAAGTATGCCATCTGAATTTTTTTAATAGCATCTCTATTTCATTAATATCCATTTGTTCACCTCCTTTGATTGCCACACTATTTCTGATAACGTTGAGTATAAGAATAGTAGCCGACTGCGGTCTTCATTCCTTTCAAGCAACAAGAAAGTTGAAGCGGGCTACAACCCTTGAATTTACTACTGTCTCGGCTATTATTTATATACATTGTTACAGGCTGGTTATATTTAAAGTATTGGAATCTAATCTTTGTTCTGTAGCTGTAATTATTTTCCGCAACATTTCTGAATAATTAATTCCTGCAATCGCTGACATTTTGGCTAAATGTCCATCCCAACACCATCCGGGATTTGGATTAATTTCTAATAGTTTTGGAACTTCGTCAATGTCCATACGCCAATCAAATCGGCAGTAGTCATTGCAATTTAACCTTTCACTTAATTTCAAACTCCAAGTTATTATTGATTGACTAATTTCTTCTGAAATATCTGCTTTTACCGATTTCAGTTTATTAAAGTATGGTGAATCCTCTATCCATTTAGCTTCATATCCACAGATTTTTGGTAATTCTGAAGGTAATTCACTATAATCTTCTTCTATAAGAGGGAGGATGTAATAATTTTCGGGTGGATTACCTATAATTCCAACCGTAATTTCTTTCCCTGATAAAAATTCTTCAACAAGTATAGGTTTGTTATAGCCAAATTCATTTCTAATTGTTGAAATAGCATCGTTTAATTCAATAATGTTGTTTGCCACATTTTTTTTTGTAATACCAAAACTACCATCTGCAAAATTTGGTTTTGCAATTACCGGAAAAGAAATATTATTTATTTCATAAATATTATCTTCGGGATTTATCAAAAAACCCTGTGCGACGGGAATGTTCATTTCCTTGGCTATTCCTCTGATTAATGATTTATCGTAACAATTGGCTAAACATTGAGGGGAAGAACCGGAGTATGGCAAATCAAAAATTTCGAGCAAAGCAGGAATATGGAGTTCTTTTTCTGAAAGATTTTGATATCCCTCATCACACAAATTTAAGACTAAACATTGCTTACCATTAATTTTATTTAAATCTGATATTAGTGTTTTATGATTAGCTAAGTATATGAATTTATATTCAGTTAATTTATTTAATGCTTCTTTTAGTTTTTCAATTGCTGTTAAATCATCTTTATCAAAAGTTGAATTAGGCTTAATTTTATCGGGAAAGTTAGCATCACCCAGCAACACTACAACATTCTTCAATTCTTTATTTACCACTTTTTGTGGTGTCCATTCTTTTATTACTTGTGAGGTAACAATTAATCTTTGTTCCATCATACCCAAATCCTGGTTTCTTTGCGAATCAGTTTTTATGGATCCGTGAAAATTCACTTCTTCAAACCTTGCTTTTTGCAATTGTTCCGATAAGCTTTCTTTTGTATATAATCGTTCTGCATAAAATTGATCGACGATGACACCTTTTTCTATATGCGTAATGACTTCACGAGAAATTAATCTTTCATTATCAGATGCTAAAACTCTCTCCCTGCACACAAAATGCTTTTTGTCAATCCATTCCCAACTGCGAGGGCTATAATTGTCTTTCAAATAAACTCCATCTGCAACATCTATAAAGAATAATCCGTTTGGTTTAAGTACTCGAAACACTTCTTTAAGAATTTTCGTGTCATCTTCAAGATTTTCAAAATATCCGAAACTGTTGCCCAAAATCAAAACGAAATCAAAAGTATCTGTCGGATACGGAAGTTTGCGTGCATCGCCTTCCTTAAAGTTTACAGATAATCTTTCTCTATCAGCAATTCTTTTTGCTCTCTTGATAAGGTAGCGGGACCTGTCTAACCCATAGAGGTTAGTATATCCTCTTTTTGCCAGTTCAAGTGTGTGTCGTCCTTGACCACAGGCCAAATCCAGTATTATTGCATTTTTATCAAATTTCAATATCTGAGTAAAAATGCTAACTTCTTCTTTTGTAATATTTTCATCTTCAACAACATCTCCATCTGTCTTTAAATACATCGAGTTGAAGATACGTTTCCACCAATCTGGTATTAAATAGTTCTCAAAATTATCTACGGGTCCAAAACTCTTTTGAACTTTATTTTTTTTGTTTTCTTTAACTTTCATTTTTTTTCTTTCTATTTTTTTATTTATTTATTTTAACTTGCCTGTAACAACTGGCTATATGCCATATGTCGTATAGCCCGCCATATTGGCATGATAAACGAATATTTTATTCTGTTATTTCTCATATATCTGAAAAAATCAAATTCCCTTGAGATGTAATATTTCTTAAATTATTAGTTGAGACATGAGTATAAATCTCAGTAGTTATACTGCTTTTATGACCAAGTAATTCTTGTATATATCTTAAATGAGTATTCTTACTATATCTTTTTTGAATTAGTCTATTTTTAGATTGAACTAATATTTTATCCATTGTAGATTTTTATACTAATAACAGACATTAGATTATTCAAATTAAATGTTTTGCTGATCTTGGATGCCATAAACAACATTTCCATATCTCCACATATTCTTTTTCTTTTTCATGTGAAATTAAGTTTCCCTGTCAATTATTTATTAATTTTCTTTTGTATCTCTTTAATAATAGCACTCGAATTTGTTCCTAAAAACCAACCTTTTTGTTTTGCAATATTTTCAATTTCAAGATTATAACTTCTAACTAAAAAGGTAAATCAACAGCTCCTAACATTGGAGCATCTCCCATACTGTCTCCAAAATTAATAGAAAAGGTGTCATGCTCAGATATTTCATTTTTGATCACCTGAACTTTTTTCTTCATTTAGAAATAATTTTATTTTACCATTATAATTATGATTTGCCAGTTCAAAAATTGAACAATACGATTTATCAATTTGTAAAAATACTCTATTTTCTTGACATTAGAAATGCCATTTTATTTTTGAAGAAAAATGAAAACCATGGAGGTAAAATGCATATAAAAAAAATAAAGAATTTAGTGATTTCGGATAAAATAAAGCAAAAAAAACGGATTATCTCAAAATTCACTTTAACTGGGAGGCAACATGTCTAATGTAGATAAAAAAACTTATAAGGATATTTGTAAAACATGGAAATGGAATGTACCGGAATATTATAATTTTGCTTTTGATGTCGTAGATAAATGGGCGGAGGCGGATAAAACGAAATTGGCTCTTGTTTCCATTTTACCAGATGGCGAATCCGCTAAATTCGACACCTTTTATGAGTTAATGGTGCAGTCAAACAAAGTGGCAAATCTCCTGTTGGACCTTGGGTTCAAGAAGGGAGATAAAATTCTGGTCATTTCTGATTCTGTGCCCGAATGGTACTACTGCATGCTTGGTATGTTCAAGCTTGGTATTGTTCCTATGCCCGGAACTACTCTTCTTACCACTAAGGATATTGAATACAGATTGAATCGCTCTGAAGCAGTTGGAGTTATTACAAATTCTAATCATATTGCATCCGTTGATGAAGCAATAAAAAAATGCACTTTTGTAAAACATAAAATCCTTATGGATGGCTCAAATTCAGGTTGGGTAGATCTCGTTGCAAAAATGAAAGAGATGCCAATCTCGCTTGATAAAAATAAAATTATCAATACGAAAAGTTCAGACCCGTTGATGATTTATTTTACTTCAGGTACTACCGGACACCCCAAAATGGTACTTCACACACACGCCTATCCTCTTGGACATGAAGTAACAGCTAGATTCTGTCAAGGTTTGAAACCAACTGATTTACACTTGACTGTCTCCGATACAGGTTGGGCTAAGTGCGCATGGGGAAAATTATTTGGGCAAATGATAGTTGGCGCAGCTATTATCCAGTGGGACAATCCTGGAAGATTTGACGCTGATGGACTGCTAGGTCTGATGGAAAGATATGGTGTAACAACTTTTTGTGCACCGCCAACTGTCTATAGAATGCTGATCCAGACCGATCTCAGTAAATTCAAATTAAAACTAAGGCATTGCCTGGCAGCAGGAGAACCTTTGAATCCGGAAGTTATTAGAGTTTGGAAGGATAACTTTAACCTTGATATCTATGACTTTTTCGGGCAGACTGAAACCGTTGCACTTCTTTCCAACTTCACTTTTCTCCCTTTGAAGTTTGGCTCTGTGGGATTGCCTACTCCCGGCCATGATGTAAGGGTTATCAATGATGATCTAGAGGAATGCCCTCCAAATGAAGAAGGTCAAATTGCCTTGTATCTGGACAAAAGCAAACCCAAACCCCCAGGACTTATGAAAGAATACTGGAAAGATCCGGATATTATGGCAACGGCGTTCCAGGGCGATTATTATCTTACCGGCGACAAAGCATATCGTGATGAAGATGGATATTTCTGGTTTGTAGGCAGAGACGACGATGTTATTAAATCTTCCGGATATAGAATCGGTCCATTTGAAGTTGAATCAGTTCTGATCGAACATCCAGCCGTTGCTGAATCTGCGGTTGTTGGTGTTAATGACCCGGATGGTATTCGAGGGATACTTGTTAAAGCTTTTATAGTCCTTACTAAAGGATATGAACCTTCAGAGGAATTGACAAAAGAGATTCAGAATTTTGTCAAATCAAGGACCGCTCCATATAAATATCCACGAATTATCGAATATAAAGACAGTTTGCCTAAAACTATTTCCGGTAAACTTTTGAGAAGGATATTGAGGAAACAAGGATAATTTATTTGTCAGCACGAGTCTGATGCTGAATGCTATCAGACTCGTGATTGCATATTTAAGGAGAATCAATATGAATAAAATGCCACTAAATGAAACGTTGGGACATCTGATTGAAAGAATTTCAAAAGAATTTCCGGATAACGAAGCCCTGGTATATCCGGATCAAAATATTCGGCTTACATATAAGCAATTTAATGATGAGGTCGATAGAGTTGCCAAATCCCTTTTGGCTTTGAAAATCACAAAAGGTGACCACGTGTCAATTTGGTCAACCAACGTCCCCGAATGGCCAATTTTAATGTTCGCACTCGCTAAGATTGGTGCTGTTCTTGTTACCGTTAATACTAATTATAGATCACATGAGCTTGAATATTTATTAAAACAGTCCGATACTAAGGCGATTTTCTTGATAGATAAATTCAAAACCAGTGAATATTTTAACATGCTAAAAAAGGTTTTAGATGATGCAATATGGTTCGGCAAAGGAAAGCTTGAATCAAAAAAAAATCCAATGCTCAAAAACGTTGTTTTATTTGACGGACCAACAAGCGAACATGCTTTGAGTTACAAAGATTTCAGAGAAATGGGCAAAGACATCTCGGATGCTGAGCTGGATGAAATTAAAAAAACGCTAAAAGAAGATGATGTTATCAATATGCAATATACTTCCGGGACTACTGGATTCCCGAAAGGTGTTATGCTAACGCATCATAATATTGCTAATAATGCTTACCTTATTGGCAAACAGATGAAACTTACTGAAAAAGACCGTATGTGCATTCCTGTTCCGTTCTTCCACTGCTTCGGCTGCGTTCTTGGAATACTTGCCGCTGTTACACATGGCACTACCATGCTGCCGCTCGTTACCTTTGATGCTGAAGAAGTACTTAAACTTGTTAATAATGAGAAATGCACTGTTTTACATGGTGTACCTACGATGTTTATTGCCGAGCTTGGTGTTGAAAACAGGCAAGAATATGACACAAAATCACTTCGTACCGGTATTATGGCGGGCTCACCGTGTCCTGTCGAGGTTATGAACAAGGTTATTAACGACATGCATTGCTCACAGATCACTATTGCTTATGGCTTAACTGAAAACTCTCCTGTTATTACAATGACATCTGTTGATGATGATGTCGAACATCGCACGACAACTGTGGGAAGAGTTTTACCCCCAATGGAAATGAGAATAGTTAATCTGGAAACTGAATTGGATTGCAAGCCCGGTGAACAGGGCGAGGTCATTATGTCAGGTGAATGCGTGATGACCGGTTATTACAAGATGGAAAAGGAAACTGAAACATCAATAAAAAACGGCTGGCTGCATTCAGGCGATCTTGGTGTGGTGGATGAAGACGGATATCTTAAAATTACAGGTCGTATCAAGGACATGATCATACGTGGCGGTGAGAATGTTTATCCTCGTGAAATCGAAGAATTTCTCTACACTCATCCAAAAATCAACGATGTACAGGTTGTCGGAGTGCCAGATCAAAAATATGGAGAACAGGTTTTAGCAGCTATCAAGCTAAAAGAAGGGGAGACCGCAACAGAGGAAGAGATCAAAGATTTCTGCATGCAAAACATTGCGCGTCATAAACAGCCCTATTACGTTGTATTTGTTAATAGCTTTCCGATGACCGCATCAGGAAAAATCCAAAAATTCAAACTTCGCGATGAAATGACTAAAAAATTAAATCTTGGATAATTCGAAGCTTCTATTAGCGATTCCGAATAAGATTGATTGTATTTCCTTGCTTTTGCTTGCTTTATAGCCAATGAAGAGAAAAATATGAAAATAATCATCGCTTCCGATCATGCCGGATATGCTCTAAAAGAGCAGCTTATTACTTATCTAAAGAGTGAGAATTATTCACTTATAGATGGAGGTACTTCCTCAGCAGAATCAATAGATTATCCCGATTATGGGTTCCTTGCTGCGGAAAAAGTTGCAGATGGCACTGCAGATTACGGAATTGCTATTTGCGGATCAGGCATCGGAATGAGCATCGTTACAAATAAAGTAAAAGGTATTCGAGCTGCGCTTTGCACCTCAGAAACTATTGCAAGACTCTCACGACAGCATAATGATTCAAACATGCTTATACTTCCCGGAAGATTCATTTCTTTTGAGGAAGCAAAGAAAATAGTTGACACGTGGCTCACCACAAAATTTGATGGCGGTCGTCATCAAAGGCGCTTATATAAAATAAAAAAATACGAGGAACGCCGATAAGTTCTTAGTAATTCTCTGATTTGTAAATACATAATTTAAACACAATAAACCATTTTCAAAAATCATAATGACGGAGGAATAATGTTAAATTATGATGAAATAAAAAAAGTTGATCCTGAAATTTATGAAGCAATAATGAATGAGGTCGAAAGACAGTATCATAATCTCGAACTTATCGCTTCTGAAAATATTGTGTCTGAAGCAGTAATGGAAGCTGCCGGCTCTGTCCTGACGAATAAATATGCAGAAGGATATCCTTATAGATATAGCCGTAAAACCGGTGAATTGTTGTACAGATTGTATGGCAGATATTATGGCGGATGCGAGTTTGTCGATGATGTAGAGCGTCTCGCAATTGAAAGAGCTAAAGAACTTTTTGGCGCCCAGCATGCAAACGTGCAGCCGCACTCCGGTTCTCAGGCAAATATGGCTGCCTATTTTACGCTTATTAAACCAGGAGATACGATCCTTAGCTTGGAGCTTACTCACGGCGGGCATCTTACTCATGGACATCCGCTTAGTTTTTCCGGCAATCTCTTTAATATTGTGCCTTACGGAGTGAACAAAGATACCGAGCAATTTGATTATGAAGAGATTCGCGAAAAAGCACTTGAATGCAAACCCGATATGATCTTGACAGGAGCCAGCGCTTATCCTAGATCAATTGATTTCAAAAAGTTCAGAGAGATCGCAGATGAAGTTGGTGCAACGCTCGTTGTTGATATGGCACATATTGCCGGCTTGATCGCAACAGGGCTTCATCCAAACCCAGTTCCTTATGCAGATATCGTTACGACCACCACTCACAAAACCCTTCGAGGTCCAAGAGGCGGTATGATACTCTGTAAAGAAAAATATGCTCAGGAACTCGATAAATGGGTATTTCCAGGCATTCAGGGCGGTCCTCTGGAACATATTATTGCCGCAAAGGCAGTTGCATTCAAAGAAGCTCTCGCAGATGATTTTGTAGTGTATCAAAAACAAATTCTTGCAAATGCACAAGCTCTTGCAAAAGGTTTAATTAAAAGAGGATTCAATCTGGTCTCGGATGGTACCGATACTCACCTTATGCTCCTAAATCTTGGTTCTGAAGAAGAAGGAGGACCTTCAGGCAAAAAGATGGAGGGCTCATTGGACATTGCAGGTATTACGGCGAATAAGAATACAGTTCCATTTGATACACGTCCTCCATTTGTGGCATCCGGAATTCGTCTCGGCACACCGGTTGTGACCACAAGAGGAATGAAAGAAGCCGAGATGGATATAGTGGCAGATTTCATCAAAAAAGTATATGATAACTATGACGATGAAGAGCAATTAATAAAAATTAAAGAAGATGTACAGGCACTCTGTGCCCAATTCCCGATCTTTGTGGAATTGAGAAAATAAAGAAGGTTTACATGATTACTTTCAGACACGGTGATACTATTACCGAATTGCTGGAAACGGATAAAGATGCATTGAGAAAGATGTATCTGAACGAAATTACAATTCAATATAAAAAATGGAAGGCAGCTAATCTTGAGATCACTTCGAACAGTCGTGAGGATCTAAAAAAGAAGATCCATCTGTATTCGGAATATCGCAATTTTCTGTTTACTAGAAAATTCAGAGAAGAGAATACTTTTCTCAAGCAAAGGAAATTGTTCGAAACTGCTTTTTCAGAATTTATATACTACGTTATAAAAGACTTGAATATAATTAAAGAAATGGATCTCCATTTCGGTCGTGCTGATGTTCCTTTGAATTTGAAATTCGAATATGATAAATTGGAAAATATGAAAAAAGAGAGATTACTTTATTTTTCAAATCAGAAAATGCGAATGGTAGTTGGGAAAAATTTGCAGATAAAATATCGCATTCAGGGAAGAAAAAGTTATATAGAACTTGAAATGATGCTTCCCATTATTATCGCAGAAACTGCCATGGTACTTGATGATTGGTTTGTGCTTTCTTACCAGAATCAGGTGAGAAGAGTGAAATCTCTTTATCCTAAATGCCTGAGCTTTATTATTTGTGAAGTTGTGCATAACGACTTTCGGGTTGACGTATCAAGCTCCAATATAGATGGCATTTACATATTGCAACAGCAAACAACACGCATGAAAAGAAGGAATATTTCCTGCGAAGTGCTCGAGGCATTTCTTCACAAGATACAAACTCATTTGTACCAGCAACGTGAGGATATTCTCAAGAAAATAAGAAAAGGTGTATTAGCTGATTAATCGAAACTATATGGAGTCATAATGAATATACAAGAAATCAATCAAAAAGTTATTGAGAAAACAGAATTTGTTCAGTCCATTTTTAATGAGATAGGAAAGGTCATTGTTGGGCAGGAATATATGATACGACGGCTGCTGATCGGGCTGTTTGCTGACGGACATGTGTTGCTTGAAGGTGTTCCGGGACTTGCAAAGACGCTTTCTGTGAGCACACTTGCAGATGTGATAAGTGTTGCTTTCAATCGAATTCAATTCACTCCCGATCTTCTGCCGGCAGATCTTATAGGCACGCTTATCTTTAATCAGAAAGAGGGGACATTCACACCAAAAAAAGGTCCTATCTTTTCGAATATTATTCTTGCTGATGAAATAAACCGAGCTCCTGCAAAGGTGCAAAGTGCTCTGCTGGAGGCGATGCAGGAACGCCAGGTAACGATTGGGGATAAATCCTACAAACTGGAAGAGCCATTCCTCGTGCTTGCTACGCAGAATCCCATCGAGCAGGAAGGAACTTATCCTTTGCCGGAAGCTCAGGTCGATAGATTTATGCTAAAACTCAGGGTAACCTATCCGAAAAAGGATGAGGAGCGCGAGATCATCAACAGAATGTCTGACAACAAACCGATCAAAGTCAAAAAGATCATCAAGCCCAAAGATGTACTTGATACACGGGCATTAGTGAATGATATCTATGTTGATGAGAAGATCAAAGAATATGTGCTGAATATTGTGTTTGCGACACGTTCTCCCGAAGAATACGGATTGAAAGACATCAGCGAATTTATAGAATACGGTGCATCACCACGCGCATCGATCTATCTGGTTCGCGCAGCAAAAGCAAATGCTCTTCTCGATCAGCGCGGTTATGTATCGCCCGAAGATATTAAAGAGATCGGCAAAGATGTGCTGCGTCATCGTATTATCCTTACTTATGAAGCTGAAGCTGAAGATGTGACTTCAGAAGATATTGTTGATAGGATATTTGACGAGATCGAAATTCCATAACCCGGTTGAAGCAAAACCAAAAGATATATAACCACAGAGGACACAGAGAGCACAGAGAAAATGAAGAATATTTTTAATCAAATGATTTTATATATTCCTGTAAATAAACCAGTTCTTAGTCAGGTCTGTTTTTTTGCCCCTGAAGGGGTTGGTATAAGTATTTGAGAAATTAAATGACTAATCAAATTCATATGTAGCTTATGATCCCAAAAGAGATTCTCCAGCAGATTAAACGCATCGAAATATCTACGAGAAGCATTGTTAATGACATGTTTTCCGGTGAGTATCACAGCGTGTTCAAAGGACAGGGACTCGAGTTTTCCGAAGTGCGTGCATACCAGCCCGGAGATAATGTCAAGCTCATTGACTGGAATGTGTCTGCACGGATGGGACATCCATATATTAAAAAGTTCGAGGAGACCCGCGAGCTTACAGTAATGCTCATAATTGACGTGAGCAGATCAGGATCTTTTGGTACATTCCAAAAATTGAAAAGGGAAATTGCTGCTGAAGTAGGCGCTATTCTTGCATTCTCAGCAACTAAAAACAATGATAAAGTAGGATTGCTACTTTTCTCCGATGAAGTAGAAAAATATATTCCTCCCAAAAAAGGAAAGAACTCTGTTCTGAGAATTGTTCGTGAAATATTGTATTACAAACCGGTTCATCAGAGAACAAGTTTGAAAAATGCGCTGGAATATTACTATAAAATGTCCAAGAAGCGCAGTATTATCTTTCTCATTTCTGATTTCTTTGATGTTGATTATCAAAAGACGTTGCAGATCGTTGCACAAAAGCATGATGTCGTTGCGATCCGAATTCTCGACCCCAAAGAATACACAATTCCCGAAGTGGGATTCATTACTTTCCAGGATGCAGAAACAGGCAAAGAAGTGATCGTTAACGCAAATGACCCTCAGCTTCGAAAAAGATACGAAGAGCATATTGTTCAAACCATCCAATCCTTCCCACAGCTTCTGAAAAAGTTAAAGATCGACCTGATCGATATCCGTACAGACACAGATTACATCGAAGATATTGTGAAATTTTTCAAAGCGAGGGCAAAAAGGTATCGATGAGGAAAATAATTACTCTTGCCAGCTTCATACTCTTGTTGAACGGGTTTTTATTTGGCTTTGCTGTTGATACAAAAATAGATACATTCAGAACCGATCTCGAACACCTTCAGGTAGGGGACAGGATATATTTTAACGTATCCATACTGCATGATGAAGAAAGCAGCGTTAATTATGTTCAGCTGGAACCTTCAGAGATATTTATCATCCTTTCCTATTCATCAGATATAAAAAAAATGGATAATGAAATAAAAACTGATTTTCATTTTATCTCAGCTCTTTTTGATACCGGATTGCAAACTATTCCTCTACAAGAATTTATTATTACATCATCTAAGGACTCTGTGAGTGTGTATTCCGATTCTCTTCAAATAATGGTTCACTCAGTTTTACCTGCGGATAGCGTGGCACTGAAAGATATCAAACCACCCGTTTCACTTTATCTTGGGTTCTGGGATATCGCATTTCCGCTCTTAATTATTGCAGTTATAATATTTGTCATAATCCTTATCACGCAAGGCAGAAAAGGGTTAGTGCTTATTCCTGAAAAGAAAAAGAAAATTCTACCCGCTCATGTGATCGCACTGAAAAAGATCGAGCAGTTGAAGTTGATGGATTACATCTCAAAAGGGGACATAAAGCGCTACTATGTCGAGGTTTCGTGGATATGCAGAGAGTATCTTGAGAATCGGTATCATAAGCTATTCCTTGAGATGACAGGGTATGAAATACGCCAATCTCTTAAAGATCTTAATATAGATAAAAAGCTGGAAACCAATAAAATCTTGCAGGAATGTGATCGTGTGAAATTCGCAAAATATATCCCTCCAATTAAAGATGCAGAGAAAATTCTGAATGAGCTTGTTGAAGTTATTCATGCAACAAAAGAGAAAGAGATCGAAGAGGAAAAAGATGAGGATTGAGTTTCTTAAACCTGCCTTTTTCTTGTTACTGCTTCTGATACCACTTCTGATCATATATGAAATTTTCATAAAAAGCAGGAAGAAACCGACAGTTCTATATTCAAACATACAGCTTTTAGATCCTTTCATCTCAAGCAGAACGCAGATACTCTTTTATCTTCGTTACATCTTTCATCTTTTGATATTCATTGCCTGTGTTATCGCCCTTGCCAGACCGGTTTTACCTGAACGTTTTACCCGCGTAAAAGGTAAAGGTGTTGACATAATCCTTGCAATGGATGTTTCAACAAGTATGCGTGCGATCGATTTTCAACCAAACAACCGGTTATTTGTTGCAAAGGAAGAGGCGAGGAAATTTATTGAATCCCGACCAACAGATAGGATCGGGCTGGTCATTTTTGGCGGCAAGAGCTATACTCAGTGCCCTCTTACGATTGATCATAAAATATTGATCGAGCTGCTCGAGCAGATCAAAACAGGTATGATCGAGGACGGAACTGCGATTGGAATGGGAATTGCCACATCCATCAACCGTTTGCGCGACTCTGTCGCAAAGAGCAAAGTGATAATCCTGCTCACTGACGGCAGAAATAATTCAGGCGAGATCGATCCCATTACTGCTGCGACACTCGCAAAAGACCTTGATATAAAGATATATCCTGTCGGTGTTGGCAAGGAAGGTATATCACAAATTCCCATTGATCACCCAATATATGGCAGGCAATATGTGTCCCAGCAGCTTGATATTGATTTGATCACATTGAACAAGATCGCTGAGATCTGCGGAACCGAGAAAGCGTCCCGTGCAAAGAATCCCGAACAGTTGAAAGAGATTATGCAGCACATCGATAAGATGGAAAAAACTGAGATAACGGAAAAGGTTCATTACAGATATTATGACCTGTTTTATTATTTTCTATATGCAGCACTGCTCCTGCTTGTGCTTGAAATTCTGTACTCCCGATTTATTTTAAAGAGGATACCATAAATGCGATTTGGAAATCCTGAAGTTTTGTTATTATTACTTCTCGTGCCTATTCTTATATTGCTTATGTACTTCTCGACAAAAAGAAGAAAGAAGGTTTTTTCCGAATTCAGCAGCGTAGAACTCCAGAAGAAGCTTATCACAAATCTATCACACGTTTCAAGAACCCTGAAAAGTATTCTATGGATTTGCATAATCGTATTGCTTATCATTGCAGCATCCCGCCCGCAGTGGGGTAAGAAATTGCAAATTCTCGAAGAAAAAGGGCTGGATATTGTCGTTGCGATAGATGTTTCCACAAGCATGCTTGCTGAGGACTTAGCGCCAAACCGTATTCAGAGGGCAAAGAATTCCTTCATGACATTCCTCGATATGCTGACTGGCGATAGGGTAGGGCTTGTAATATTTGCCGGCGATGCTTTTGTTCAGTGTCCTATTACCTCCGATTATTCAGCATTAAAGATGTTCGCCTCTATTGTGGATGTGGGACTTGTTCCGGAAGACGGAACTGATATGGCTAATGCGATTTCAAAAGCAAGTACTCTTTTTACTAAGGATACACAGAATCGCATAATGGTGCTAATAACCGATGGAGAAAATCTGCAGGGTGATTTCAAAGATGCAGTGAAAAAAGCAAAAGAAAATCACATAATTATTTATACACTTGGTATTGGTACACAAAAAGGAGCTCCCATTCCGCTTATCAATCCGCAAACAGGCGAAAAGGAGTATCTTAAAGATAAAGATGGGAATATTGTGCTCACAAAATTAGATTTCTCAAACCTGAGCTGGATCGCAAAAGAAACAGACGGACTTTTCTTTCAGATTTCTACCAGACAGCAGGAGATAAGGGATATTCTCAATGATATCAGTTTACTGGAAAAAGAGAAGATCGCAGAACGGCGTTACTCACAATATAAAGAGCAATATCAATTTTTTGTATTACTTGCCTTGTTTTTATTACTGATCGAGTTTATATTATGGGAAAGGAAAATAAGATCGTGAGAAAATTTTTTGTAATTCTTGGATTATTAATGGTTCTGTTAGTACAAAATTGCTTTGCACTGAACTATGAAAAAGTGCTTAAAAACAGCAATGCCCAGAGGGCGTATCATAAAGAGGACTACAACAAAGCTGAGGAACTTTTCAAGCAAAGCAGTATCGAATATCCTGAAGAGGGAAGAATCCATTATAATCTTGGAAATGCCCATTATAAAAATGAAAAATACGATGAAGCAATTGCGGAATATCAAGCCAGTTTGAAGGATGAAGATGTAAATAAAGCAAAAGTACTTTATAATATTGGTGATTCCTTTTTTCAAAAGCAGGAATATCAGAAAGCGATTGAATATTATCGTGATTCGCTCATTGAGAATCCGAAAGATACTGATACTAAATATAATTATGAACTGACACGTCAATACCTTCAGCAGCAGCAAGAACAACAACAGCAAGATCAAGATCAGGACGAGCAGGATCAGGAACAAGAACAGCAGGATAAACAGCAGCAGAATCAGGATCAACAAAAAGAGGATCAGGAAGAGCAAGAACAGCAGGATCAGCAACAGGAACAGGAAAACCAAGAACAGCAGCAGGACGAGCAGGATCAGCAAAATCAACCGCAGCCAACCGAGGAACAGAAAAAACAGGCACAGAGAATTCTTGACGCAATGCAGCGCTCTGAAGATGAAAATCAAAAAGAAAGAATGAAGAAATTACTTCAACAGGATCAGGGCAAAAAAGTGGATAAAAATTGGTAATATGATTAAAAATGAAAAAAATAATAAACCACGAAATACACGAAAAACGCGAAAAAATAAAATTAAGATTGAGTTCGCTATAAAAATCTAAATAATGAAACATAATTATTGTTTTGGTACAACTTGGGAAACCGTTGAAACGGTTAATTTTTCGAACTTCTTATTAACCCACGACTTAAGTCGTAGGTTACTACAACAACATGCATCAACCGTTTTAACGGTTTCAAAATATATCAACAAAAATTCTTATAGTGAGTTCAATATCTATAGAATGTTTTTCTTAAAAATCATTTTCGTGCTTAATGGTTAAATATGATTTATTTTAGTAATTTCCACACCTATAAAATTTCAGTAATCTTATTAATCTTTATATTGATCATGACAACTACCGTGTGTTTTGCTGATAATATCTCTGTTACTTCCTATGTTGATAAGAATACACTTTCTCTAAATGAGCTACTAAATTTAACAATTGAAATAAAATCCGACGAGCAGATCGGTGCCGAGCCGGAGATTCCGCAACTTACGGGATTCCAGATAGTTGGGCAATCTTCCTCAAGTTCCACTTCAATCGAAATAATCAATAATGAGATGTCGAGAACAGTTAAACAGAGCTTTACGTACTCTTTGCGCCCATTGAAAACCGGCAGTTTTACGATCCCGCCAATTTATACAAAATATAAAAACAAAACCTATCGTTCGAAAACGATAAATGTGATTGTTGTTGAAGCGAGCAGTAATTATCAGCAGCCCAATCAAAAAAAGCTCAAGAACACTAATGATTCTTCAAATAATGTGCAGATCTTTTTGCAGGCAACGCCAAGTAAATCAGAGGTTTTTGTTGGAGAGCCCTTTACAATTAAATATGTTCTTTACAGCAACAAAGGGCTGGTCGGGCTCAATGCAGAAAAAATGCCGGAATTTGCCGGTTTCGTAAAAGAGGAAACCTTTCAGGCAAAGAATATAACACATACTCTCGAAGTCATTAAAGGCATACGTTATTATGCCTACCGCATAAGTAATTATACACTTTTCCCGACTTATGCAAGCAATTTCACTATGGATAAGATGGAACTGCTTTGTGCCTATGAAGTTCCTGCAAAGAGTTTCTTTGATTTCGGCACAACGAAGCGAGTGTATATCCAATCGAATACATTAGGAATAAGAGTTAAGCCGCTTCCTCTCGAAGGACAGCCAAAGAATTTTTCGGGAGCAGTAGGACAGTATGATATTAAATCGGATTTGAGTTCCAAGCTGCTTAAAACAGGTGAATCTGTAACGCTTACTCTAACCATATCAGGTTCCGGCAATATCCGCATGTTTGAGCCACCCACTTTGCCCATCATTCCAAATATTGATACATTCCCGCCTGAAGAGTGTGACGACCTCTATCATCCTGACAATATCTCAGGAAAAAAGGTCATCAAATACATTCTCATACCGGAAGAGCCGGGAACCTACGATTTGCCGCAAATTTCCTTCACTTATTTTGAACCCCGTTCTGAAACCTATAAAACCATCTATACAAAACCTGTGACGTTCACTGTTGAAAAGGGTAAGGTAACACCGGGTTCGCTGTCTTATATTCGCCCTCAGGATATTGATATTCAGGGCTTGGATATTCATTTTATCATTACAAAAAATACGATAACGGATTACAAGCTTATCATCTCACAGGCATGGTTCTGGATACTGATAATCATATCATTATTGAGTATTGTAGCTGCAATGATCATAAAGAAGGAACGTGAAAAATTGTTGCAGGATAAGGGATATTATCGCACGAGAATTTCCAATAAACATCTTCAAAAGGATATTGGCAAGGTTCAGGCAGCTTTGAAGAGTGATGATATTTCAGGTTTTTTTGTTGCTGCGGATAATGCCTTGAAAAATTTCATTGCGAATAAATGTAATATTTCTGCAGGTGCCTCAACAATTCAGGATATTATTGCAGAGCTTCATAAACGAGAACTCCAGGAAGAGTTTATTGATGAAATAACCAATTTCCTCAAAATGACAGACAATGCACGTTTTGGAGGCATGCAATTTTCCCATGAAGCGCTCGAAGAAAAGTATCGGGAATTGAACAATATCCTTCAAAACCTTTCCAAGACTAAATTCAGGAAAAAAAGATGAAAAAAACAATCTGTTTATTAAGCATTTTATTCCTTGTTCCCATACTGATTCTTGCTAAAGATTATGATATCAGCGTTGGTAATAATGCATATCAGGAGCAAAATTATCAGAAAGCTGAAGAAGAGTATATGAAGCTGGTTAACGAAGGTGTGAAGAATTATGAACTTTTCTATAACCTCGGCAATACTTACTTTAAACTCAATGACATCGGCAATGCCCGTCTTTACTATGAAAAAGCTGCGAAGTTCAAGCCACTTGATGAAGAATTGAAAGAAAATATTACGATGCTGCTGGCAAGCATAAAAGATAAAGAGGAAGTAGAGAGATCATTCCTTGAAACCATTTTACTAAAACTTTATTATACATTTTCAATCAATCTTCTTGGTGTGTTCATTCTCCTATTTTTTATTCTAATGATGCTTTTCATTGTTCTTCTTATTATGAGCAGAAGCATGGTTCTTAAAAGGTTGGTAAAGATTTTCCTCGTTGTTTTTGCAGTTATTTTCTTTATCGTGGTAATGACCGAAGTGATGAGAATTCGTGATTTCTACTCTGATAATAATGCAGTTATTCTAAATGAAGTAGTTATTGCATACAGCGGACCGAGTGAGGATTTTCCACAGGTTTTTACAATACATGAGGGACTGAAAGTTTCTATAGAAAGATTTGATAATGACTGGGTGCTGATAAAACTTCCATCTGGAAATGGGGGATGGATCGTTGGTTCTGCAATAGGAATTATCTGACATGAGGTTGAAGCGCACTTCGCAGGATGCTCAAACACTTGGAATAATTGGATTCATATTTCTCCTTCCTGCAGTGCTTTCCTGGATTTTATTTATTCTCCACCTTTCTCATATCACAAATTTATTTAAGATCATATCTGAAGCGATTCCGATATTGATGCTCATTTTTGTCACGCTGAATCCACTTGCTGCAATTGCTCTTGGCGTGTTTTCCAATGCCTATGAAAGCAGAAACATTTACGCTAAAACAGCTTCGATCGGGGGAGTCATTCTTATTGGATTTCTTCTTATAGCGATAATAATTCGATAAAATACCTTGAATCTCTCATTCCCAAAGCTTTAGGACATTAAATGCGAAGCATATTTAACTGTTCCTTCTTTGGGGACGCACATTCTTGAAATAGAAAATCCCTTCAAAAACTTGAGACATGTCTGAGAGCATGTCTTAAGTTGTAGCTCCTGTGAATTACTTATCACAAGCTCTTCGATTTGTGACAAGATAATTTTCACCCACGCAGATTGTGCTGATTCTCGCAGATACAAATATTGAATTAACCACAGAGAGCACCAGTCTCTGTTTCACTTCAGTCTTCACTCCGTTACGCCTTGACAGGACGACTCGGCAAGCAGAGGAAATTCCACTTGTGATAAGGTAATTCCACTTAAAAAGGGCATGTCATTCCCTCGAAAGAGGGAATCCAGTATTTATGCTAAAAAAACACCAGTTTCCATTAAACTACTATTCCTTTTGAGCGTATTCAAACTTTATTCATAAATATTTTGACAAAGAAATATCATAAACTGTTTATTTATTCAAAAAATTTTGAACATAATAAAAATCTATGTATATATTAATTTTAGGTTTATTCGTAGTCATAATATTCTCAGTATTTGAATATTATTCACATTATTCATACAGAAAAAAGATACCTCTACTTATCCATGTAAACGGCACACGCGGAAAATCCAGTGTTACCCGGCTTATTGCTGCCGGTCTGCGTGAGGGTGGAAAAAGAACAATTGCAAAAACCACCGGCTCTGCACCGAGAATTATTCTGGAAAACGGAGATGAAATTCCAATACTACGCCCTCGAGGACCGAACATTCGCGAGCAGATCAAGATGTGTAGATTTGCTGCAAAACGCTCCTCAGAAGTCCTCGTGCTCGAATGCATGGCTGTTATGCCGGAATATCAGTGGATAACAGAGCAAAAAATAATAAGATCAGATATTGGGGTGATAACAAATATCCGCCTCGATCACCTCGATGTTATGGGTCCGGGTATAAAAAATGTAACCTATTCTATCTGTAACACTATTCCATCAAAATCAATTTCGTACACAAGCGAAAAAAAGCTTTTTCCCTATATGAGAGAAATTGCTGATAAAAAAAAGACCAAGCTCTTTCTCAGTGATCCTGAAATGGTGTCCGATGAAGTGCTTGATGAATTTTCACACATCGAGCATAAAGATAATATCTCTTTGGCTTTGGATGTGTGCAAAGCATGCGGCGTGGAAAAGGACGTTGCACTCGAAGGAATGAAAAAAGCAAAGCCCGACATCGGCGCAACCACGCTTTTCCATATTCAGGATAATGAAAGAGATATATATTTTGCTCATTCTTTTGCTGCCAATGATCCCGAATCTACAGAGTTTGTTATCAAGTCGGTTAAAGAACTTCATCCCGATATTGAGTTCTGCGGATTTATTCTTAACACCCGTGCAGACAGGATGTTCCGCTCCAAGCAGCTTGTGAAAATGCTCGAGAATATTGATTTTGACGGTCTCTACCTCATCGGGCAGGAAACAGCAACCGTTTATTCTTATGCACAGAATCATAAACTACCAATGTCAAAAGTATATAATTTCGGATGGATTACAGGTGAGAAGTTAATGAAAAAACTGGATGGTATCAAAACAAAAAATATTCTGCTTATAGGCATTGGAAATATCGGTGGAAACGGCGGTATTATTGTGGAATATTTTAAAGAGAAATCAGAGATCGGAGAATCATAAATGTTTGAAGTCGCGATAGGTTTAGGCGTTTTAACAAGTCTTTTCTTTTTGGAAGCATTTGGCATTGCTGCAGGTGGTATTGTTGTGTGCGGATACATCGCATTATATCTTCATGAGCCACTTACAATATTAGTTACTTTAGCGATCAGCTTTGCTGTCTATGGAATTGTGAAATTCCTCGGCATGTTCATGTTCATGTACGGACGTCGCAGGATGGTCATCTCTGTACTTCTGGGTTTCATCATCGGGTGGATGGTGCGGTCTTTAGGACTGTTTTCCTATATTCCGGGAGATCAGGTCGTTCGTGTGATCGGGTACATTATTCCGGGCTTGATCGCAAATTCTATGGAACGCCAGGGCATCATTCAGACAATATCGGTCATGGGAGTGGCAGCAGTAATTGTGCGGCTGATTCTCATTCTTGTATTCGGCGGACAGTTAATAGGATAAATGAATTGAGGAACCATGTACATACCAAGTGCGCATTCTAAAATCAGTGTTATCATACTTTTAATTATAGCGATCGGTTTGTTTTTGTGGGTTCATAACTCACGAGTGTGGGTGAAAGAAAAATATTATGATGAGAAATTGCTGGCAACAGAACTCACAAAACTGGCAACTGATGCAATCAGAGAATATCGGATTCAGCAGGGCTATTCCTTTGATGAACTGAACGATCCGAACAGATCAGGTCTTATCGGCGAGAAATATTCGCTCATTACTACAGATAGGGGAGATCTCACTGCAAAATTGACAACTCTCAACCCAAATATATCAGCAATTATTGTTGAATTTTTCAAGAAAGCCAAACTTAAAGAAGGCGATGTCATTGCCATCAATGTAACCGGCTCGATGCCTGCGCTTAATATTGCGGTACTCAGCGCTGCAAATGTTCTTGGACTCGATGTTGTGCTCATTAGCTCAGTCGGTGCATCTATGTTCGGGGCAACCGATCCCTACTTCACATGGCTGGATATGGAAACATTGCTCAATGAGAAGGACATACTTCATTATAAAAGTGTTGCAACTTCACTTGGTGGAGGGCGAGATCTCGGACGCGGATTGAGCAAAGCTGGTCGTGATCTTATTATTGAAGCTGCTGAGCGTAATAATGTTGATCTTATTCAAGAGAAAAGTCTGGAAAAGAATATCGAACGTAAAATGCAGTTATTCCGGAAAGTGGACGGAAAAATTCAACTGTATGTAAACATTGGCGGCGGACTTTCCAGTCTTGGAGATGCAATTAACGGACGCTTGCTTCCACCGGGACTTCACAAGCATGTGCTTACCCGCAACATTCCAAAAAAAGGAACGATGTTCCTCTTCGCAGAAAAGGGTGTACCTGTTATTCATCTACTCGATGTACGAACTCTTGCTGAAGAATATGATCTTCCTATCTCGCCTGTGCCTTTGCCGGAACCCGGAACAGGAGCAATGTTCCTTGAGGAGCGTTATAATCTAACCATAACTGCTATCGCACTGGCAATTCTTGCAATCCTAATTGTTATCGTGATATTCTTTGACAAACGTCAGCAGCAGTTCAAAGAAGAACATGCGAGCTAAAAGATAAAGAAAATATCCAATGTCCAATCAGACTTCTCCCGATAAATCGGAATACGTCTCAACAGGCAAGGAATATCCAAGTTTGAAGGAATAGAATGAAAAAGTTATTTATTGTATTTATTATTTTAATCTCAAGCTTGCAGCTCAGCGCCCAGCAATCAGAATTAACGTTCGCTCAAGAACCAGAAGAATTCTTGCTCTATAACTCAAATAATCAAAAAATGTATTCCTATTACTTGCTGCATTCAAAGGAAAATATTACTCTCACCACATCATATCTTGATACTCTTGGGATATATTCAAGAATTTTCTTTGAACAAAGAGCAGATTCTCGTTCTTATGAATATGTGCTCACATACGACACAGTTGCAGATACAATTCACAAAACCTGCCGAAAAAGCAGCGTCACAAGAGGAGTGAACGGACAGCCGGTCTCAACATATAACAAGTATGTGATCGCACTGAAAAATACTCAAAGTGTATTAAAAATAATAAACCTCTCTTCTGTTCCAATTCTCTTCAAATTTGATTACAATTCACCAACCAATTATTCATCACAACACGAATATATCGCTTATAGCCCCGATATATACGAAGATGAAAAAGTACTCGTGCTCAATGACAAAGAATATACTTATTATGAACCGAAAAGTAACAAGATAAGTCTCGATCTCGAAGGTCCGATATATCTTAAAATAATCAGCCGGGTGATATTTGATATGCCTGCGACAAAGAAAATTGATTATCAGTTTGATGTTTATGATAATAGCAGTTTGCTCGCTTCCTTTAGCGAGGTTGGTTATAAATCTTCAAAATCAATCTTGACAAACAATATCGAGCATATTCCCTCAACCGGTGATGTGAATATCCTTCATTTTGATAAGGGTGCTCATCATATTGAGATCAGGAAAACGTCCAATAATCATGAAGTGATGTTTAGATTATATATCAACAAAAAAGCTGTGTACGTGGGGGATAGATGAAAAGAATAATTTTCATTTGTTTTGTGTTTTTGATGAGTGCATACACTCTTTCCGCTCAGGATTTTGAGTTTGATCTATTCAACAAGATCGATATCAGAACTTATTATGACAGCAATGTGCTCAATCTTTCTGCCAAAGATATTGATAAATTCCTCGATGGACATGATCCCGATAAGTATAAGCTAAAATCTGTCGATGACATTGTGAGTTCTTTTGATATTGAGCTTGGCTTTAAGCATAATCTTGTAATGGGACATACGCAGATCAGCAAGTTCAAATTTTCTTATGACAAGTACTGGAAGAACGGATTCAAGGACTTTAAATTTCTGAGTTTTGAGATCATTCAGTATTTCAGTAAATACGTTGATATACGCGCAAAGTACTCCTATTATCCTTACATTTTTATAAACAAATATGAAAGCAATTTTGATCCTTATTATGCTTATCATGATTTTACCTATTCAAAAAACCTCGTGCTTTCCGGCATAAGTATTCGCATTATTGATCTTGCAGAATTTGGGTATAATTTTAAATATTCCGATCAAAACTACAATGAGTATTTTCCCGAATATGATGCATATAATTTCGTCAGTGAGGGCTGGATCGGATTCCGACCAATGGAAAATACTAAGATAAAGTTCAAATATACCTATGTGCAGTCCGTTGCACAGGCGGAAAAGGTTTATGAGCCGGGCAGTATCGAGATCCGCGATCCTTCTTATAATTCCAATATATTTTATACTTCGTTGTCATTGCCAATTGGAAGCGGCGCAATGAGACGACCTGTGAAACTTTTTACAAGTTTTGAATGGGAAAATAGATACTATCAATCTCCTTTCTCTGTAACCATCGATCCCTTTCATTCAGGAAGAAAAGACAGTATTTTAGATGTGGAAGTATGGATTATTTATCCGCTTTGGTACATTCTTGATTTCCGT
>JACKQG010002072.1_pt1 | contig 26706 bp, 17 predicted proteins | sample 8237621 | NCBI WGS metagenome assembly JACKQG01 (sample SAMN15677084, study PRJNA649215) | marine metagenome | biome: marine; feature: Black Sea; material: saline water; isolation source: suspended particulate matter (SPM) from the Black Sea western gyre | collected 2013-06-09/2013-06-10 | depth... | reverse complement strand
GTTCGTTGAGACACTCAATACCGCGGTGCCACTCCTTGAATGAAGGGAAAAACATTGGGCCGTAGGATATCCAGAACTCGATGAACTTTGCACCCGCGTTATAGACCACCCAGACAGAGCCCCCTTCGCTCACACTTCCCCTCACAATACTGTCATCACCCATGGCAATATTCCGGCCTTTTAACAGAGAGTCGATACCGCCAAACTTCAGGCCAACCGCCTGAGATCTCGCTCGTCGTCCACCCTCCTGAAATGTCCTGACAGCCTGCGGAAGCTTTATGAGAGCAGGCAACAGTTCCTTTTTCAGACCTTCTGCTATCCCCACGGTAACACCCCAGCCCGATTCGGGGTTGGGTATAACAATATCGGCCCTCGAAGTCTCATAATAATCGGTTAACTCCAGACCCAGTTCTCTCCTGATCTGGAATATCTCTTTCCCCCTGAACATAGAGGCAACATTGCCAAAATATACACCCTGGAATATGTCAGGCATAAGAGGCTCTTCCCTTAACCGCCTTGTTTCAATTCCGTTCGACGAGCATATCGTCATCTCCGCCCCGTCATATTCCTTTTCGGTCTGACCATTTAATCGTCTATGGGAACATGATTCCGAACTCGCAATAAAGGTGCCGTCAATTGTTGCATAGCAGAAGGGCTCAAAGGCCTTGGCATCATTTAGAGTAATCAAATAGATCTCTTTACCATCATGAACCAGAGCAGTTAAGGCAAAGGTTGCCCTGCCGCTCAGTTTGTCAACCAGCTTTTCCCCGGCCTCAAAACTGATCCCTTCCTGTGTAATATATTTATGCAGCAAGGCGCCGATGATTTCGGTCTTATTATCAGTTTGAAGATTGTAATCCGGCTCAAGCTCAACTCTTAAATCGTCGTCCTTTATAAGATAACCGTCCATGGTTACGACAACCCTGATTTCAGAATCAGTCCTGGGACGGATTTCAATGGGCTCGGCATTGATACTTTCAGCGATTTTTCTTTTTGTATAACCGATATTTCCGATCGCGGCCACTGGTTCGAGATCCTGGAAGGTCTTCATTATGTTATGGTCTATTACTTCGGCGATCCTCCCCAAACCCTTATGGACGTAGATCCCCTTTGAAGTGGCAATGGCCAATCCAGTGCTGGCCTTCCCCCTGTGTTGGCAGGCCCCTGTTGCCAGAAATGCCTTCCCTACCAGGTCATTATCATCCAGGCCATAAAGACCAACAATTCCATCCATCTCTATTGTCTCCTCTTAATCTGCTAAAATCTATCGTGAATTTAATTTGGTTATCCCGTTCAACTTTGATGGTCTCGTAAAAAGTCTCCAAGGCCGTCACTCCCACGAACGCGGGAGTCTCCCGGCGGGATTGATTTCCCTGGATTCCCGCGTTCGCGGGAATGACGAAAACGGGTCAGTGACTTTTTACGAGTTTGTCAACTTTAGTACATTTCAGTAACTTTAGTTCACCCCAGTTAAATAAGCATAACATTTAACGGGGTAAACTTTAGGCATCCCGCCTGAGGCGGAACTAACTTTAGACATTTTAGGCACTTTAGCTCACTTTAGGCATTTCTCTACCTAAGATCCTCATGGTAATCCTGGAGAGATTTAACGGCCCCATGGCCCTTCCGGTTTCTGTCGATACCCCTTGCAGCTGCTAAAGCGGCCGCAGGTGTTGTGATATACGGCACCTTATACTTGATGGCCGACTTGCGGATATAAGAATCGTCATGTTTGCTCAACTTGCCGCTGGGGGTATTGATGACGAGTTGGATTTCGTGGTTTTTTATCCCATCCACGATGTTTGGCCTGCCCTCGTGCATCTTAAAAATCAAATCCGATTCAATACCGTGCCCGGCCAAAAACTTATGAGTGCCATTGGTCGCCTTGATCCTGAACCCAAGTTTATCAAACTCCCTCGCTACCTGGAGAACAGCGCTCCTGTCGTTTTCCGACACAGTGATCAGGACCGTTCCCTTTGCCGGAAGGGTCTGCTGTGCACCCTCTTGGGCCTTGTAAAATGCGAGCCCGAAAGAGTCGGCCATTCCCAGGACCTCACCTGTCGACCGCATTTCAGGACCGAGAATCGGGTCCACCTCCGGGAACATATTGAAGGGAAAGACCGATTCCTTAACCCCGAAGTGGGGGATAGGCCTTTGCTTTATATCGAGGTCCGCGAGCTTCTTGCCCAACATGAGCTGGGTGGCGATACGCGCCATGGAGATGTTGCAGACCTTTGATACAAGCGGCACAGTCCGTGATGCCCGTGGGTTGGCTTCAAGGATGTAGACCGTATCATTTGCAATGGCGTACTGAATGTTCATCAATCCGACCACCTTCAACTCGATGGCAATTCTCCTGGTATACTCGTATATTGTGTCTAAGTGTTTGGCCGGTATGCTGATAGGGGGTATCACACAGGCCGAGTCCCCGGAATGGACCCCTGCCAGTTCGATATGTTCCATGACAGCGGGTACAAAGGCATCGGTGCCGTCTGAAATGGCGTCGGCCTCGGCCTCAATGGCATTTTCCAAAAACTTGTCGATCAGGATCGGCCGTTCCGGAGACACATCCACTGCGGCAGCCACATAATGTCGGAGCATTTCCTCATCATGGATCACTTCCATTGCCCGCCCACCGAGCACATAGGAGGGTCTGACCATGAGGGGATAACCTATCCTTTCAGCCACCTTGAGCGCTTCTTCCAAAGTACTCGCCATCCCCGATTCAGGCTCGGGTATCCCTAATTTGCTCATCTTTTTGCGGAACCGGTCCCGATCCTCGGCCAGGTCAATGGCGTCGGGCGAAGTCCCGATGATGTTAACACCGGCCTGGGCCAGTTCATTAGCAATATTCAGGGGTGTCTGGCCTCCGAATTGCACAATAACGCCTTCCGGTTTCTCTTTTTCATAAATACTCAAGACGTCTTCCACTGTGAGCGGCTCAAAGTAGAGCTTGTCTGATGTGTCATAATCTGTGGAAACAGTCTCGGGATTACAGTTGACCATGATGGACTCAAGACCCTCATCACGTATGGCAAAAGCCGCATGAACACAACAGTAGTCAAATTCAATCCCCTGGCCGATTCTGTTCGGTCCGCCGCCCAAAACCATGATCTTGCGTCTATCGCTGGACCCTACCTTGTCTGGGGCATTGTATGTTGAAAAATAATAGGCCGCATCCTTCACCCCGCTTACCGGCACCGGCTCCCAACCTTCCACCACACTCAGGGCCTTCCGTTTTTCCCTCACATCTTTTTCGGGGATATTGAGAAGCCCTGAAAGGTACCGGTCCGAAAACCCGTCTTTTTTTGCCTGGGTAAGCAGCTCGTCGGGAAGTTCCTTTCCCCTGTATTTAAGAACTTCCTCCTCTAAATCCACTAATTCCTTCATCTGCTCGATAAACCACTGCTTGATATATGTCTTCTCATGGAGGGTTTCGACGCTGACACCTTTTCTGAGGGCCTCATACATAATAAACTGGCGCTCACTTGAAGGCTCTGCCAGGAGATCCATCAGATCTTCAAGGGGTTTTTTATTGAAGTCCTTGGCAAACCCCAAGCCGTACCGGCCTGTCTCTAAGGATCGGATGGCCTTCTGGAATGCCTCCTTGTAATTCTTGCCAATACTCATGGCCTCGCCCACTGCCCTCATCTGCGTACCCAATTTGTCCTCGGCACCCTCAAACTTTTCAAAGGCCCAGCGGGCGAACTTAACCACCACGTAATCGCCTGAAGGGGTGTATTTATCCAGCGTCCCCTCCCTCCAGTAGGGAATTTCATCCAACGTCATCCCGCCCGCTAACATAGCCGAAATAAGCGCGATGGGAAAACCTGTAGCCTTGGAGGCCAGGGCCGATGATCTCGATGTCCTGGGATTGATTTCAATCACAACAACCCGACCGGTTTTAGGGTCATGGGCAAACTGCACATTGGTGCCGCCGATGACCTTTATGGCCTTTACAATGTCATAGGAATATTTCTGGAGCCGCTTTTGAAGCTCTGGATCAATGGTGAGCATCGGGGCAGTACAAAAGGAATCGCCCGTGTGAACTCCCATGGCATCCACATTTTCTATAAAACAGACCGTGATCATCTGGTTCTTTGCATCACGCACAACTTCAAGTTCCAGCTCCTCCCACCCCAACACCGATTCTTCCACCAGAATCTGGTTCACAAAGCTCGCGGAGAGACCACGGCTGGCAATGATTCGCAACTCCTCCACATTATAAACCAGACCTCCGCCCGTCCCTCCCATGGTGTAGGCAGGCCGGATGACCACGGGGTAACCTAAGGATTCGGCAATCTTCTCAGCCTCTTCCACGCTAAAGGCCGGGTCGCTCTTAGGCATTTCAATGCCGAGACTGTCCATGGTCTCTTTAAATGCAATCCGATCTTCACCCCTCTTGATGGCATCGACCTCAACCCCGATGATCTTTACGCCGTATTTTTCGAGCACACCGGTGCCGGCCAGTTCCGAGGAAAGATTTAGACCGGTTTGGCCCCCGAGATTGGGAAGCAGAGCATCAGGCCGTTCCTTTTCAATGATCTCAGTCATAGTCTCTAAGTTGAGGGGCTCTATATAGGTGGCTTCGGCCAAACCCGGGTCTGTCATGATGGTCGCGGGATTTGAATTGGCGAGGACAATCTCGTATCCTAATTTTCGAAGGGCCTTGCAGGCCTGGGTTCCCGAGTAATCGAATTCACAGGCCTGACCGATAACAATCGGCCCTGAGCTTATAATCATCACTTTTTTGATATCATCGCGTCGTGGCATAAAGAAAATTCTCCTTTCAAGTTTGATGGTCTCGCAAAAACACTCTTATCTCGCGCAAAGGCGCAAAGAACGCCAAGACAAAATGAATAATATCAATATATTATCCCTGTGTTCTCTGCGGACTCTGCCTGCCCCGTAGCTCCGGCAGATGGTACTGGGGTGAGAAATCTGACTTTTTACATGGGTGTCATTATTAGCTTTGGCGAATATAGGAAAGCGCTGGTTTCAAGTCAAGGTGAAATGAAAAGCAGGCGGCTGGAAAACAGATAGGACACAGAAAAACGCAGATATTCACGATAAATATCCAATCCGCGGCCATCTGCACAAATCTGCGTCCCTATTAGCCAGAACTCTCACTCTATGACATGGATATTCTTCTTCCTGCAGATCTCCTTGAGTATCTTTGGCCATACACTTGCACTGACCTCTCCAAGGTGCGCCTTTTTTAAGAAAAGCATGAAGGTACGGGACTGCCCGATCCCGCCACCGATGCTGAGCGGTATTTCATCATTTATGATGGCTTTATGGTATGGGAACTTCAGGAAATCAAGCTGACCGGTCATCTCCAATTGCTGTTTGAGGGTTTCGGCATTGACGCGAATACCCATGGATGTCAGTTCATGGCGCCGCTTTGTCACCGGATTCCACACAAGGATATCACCATTCAGACCATGCATCGGTCTGCCATCTTCAGATACTGTCTCCGTGACCCAGTCGTCGTAGCCCGGCGCCCTGAGTTCGTGCGGATACCCATCCTGGAGGGTCCATCCGATCCCGTAGATGAAGACGGCGGAATATTTTTTGACGATCTCTGTCTCACGTTCTTTGCGCGGCAGGTCGGGATACATATCAAGAATATCCTCGGCATGGAGGAATGTAAGCTTCTCAGGCATGTCTGGGTATTTGTCCGTCTTCAACTGGGGGAAAAGCCCCTGGACATGCACCTCTGAGCCCTTGAGGACCTTCCAGATCTTTTCAACCACCTCTTTCAGGTAGTGGAGTTTGCGCTGCTTATCCGTTATGGCAATTTCCCAGTCCCATTGGTCCACATAGGCGCTGTGATCATGGTCCAGGAAGTAGTCCTTGCGAACGGCGTGCATATCGGTGTACAGCCCTTCACCAATATCCATCCCGAACTGCTTCAGGGCCATACGTTTCCACTTGGTTGCGGCCTGCACCACCTGGGCATCAATGGGGTTCTTATCATAATCGTTTGAAATATGAAATTGGACCGGTGTGCGTGAGCCGTCACGGTCCAGATAGTCGTTCACCCCGCTTTCAACATCTACAATCAAAGGAACCGTCACCCTTATCAGGTTGAGTTCCTTGCACATATTTTCCTCGATGTACTCCTTCATCGCTGTGACGGCCTGCTGTGTTTCCTTTGGGTCTAAAAGAGAACTATAGTCCTGGGGCAGGATCTTCTCTAACTCGGTATAATCTCCGATACCAGGTCCTGCCAAGTCTGCCTTCTTGTCTGTCATTATGTTTAGGCCTCCTGTGAATTTCTACTATAGGATTAACGTCCGGCTAATGTATATGGAAGAGTCTTCAGTTCAGCTTAATTCTGACTTTGGCGAATATAGGAAAGTAACGATTTCAAGTCAAGTCGAAACAATAAATAATCGGTTGGATCCTATGCTCTAAATAAGCCTTGAAACTTCCTCCCAGGAAAAAACCCGGGGCTGAGTATCGCCAAAATACTCTGGACAGAAATTTGATAAGGATCAGTAAAAAACATCCAACCTGGTTAATTGGAGTGTGACAAAGTGGAAAAAGGGGCGTTATTTGAGAATTCTGCTTGCGAAGGGGGATGAAATAGGGTATTCTGAATACCATTTCATGGTCCCGATTCAGACAGATATTGGGCGTTTAGAAGAACCGGTTCTTTTATATTTACCCAGTATAACGGCCTCACGCCTTATGCGTGATTTGGGACGAAGTTGGTTAATCTGTTGGTGAAAGAATGGCATCAGAAAGACTAAGAGTAGCATCTGGAGTAAGTCAATTAGACAGGCTCTTAGGCGGGCTTTATATCGGAGATAATGTGGTCTGGCATGATGATGCCGGGAGCCTTGCCTCTGTATTCTGCCTCAGTTTTATTCAGGCATCTCAGGCCCAAGACAAACCGCTCATCTATGTCAGTTTTGACCGATCTCCCAAAAACCTCTTGGAAAAGCTCGGTCCATTGGGTGAGAGCCAGTATTTGACCATCCTTGACTGCTTTACCTATGGCAAAGGCGCCGGATCGGAGATCTTTCTAAAATTCTATGAAGAAACAGAAGGTGAACGGCCCTGTCAAATCAATAGGGTAGATGAGCCCCGCCGGATAGACAAGGTAATGGACGCATTTTATGGCATCCATAGCACCATGGAGGGCGATGTCCGATTTGTCTTTGAGAGTCTGACCGGCATGCAGGAACTGTGGGGCGGCGAAGAACACATCCTAACCTTCTATTCGCACTCCTGTCCCAGGTTATATGAGCTGAACACCATTGCTTACTGGGTCATGGAAAAGGGCGCGCACTCCTCCCGTCTCAAGGCACAGATCAATCAAATTGCGCAGGTTGCTATCGACCTCTCCGTCAAAAGAGGCACGACTTCACTAACCATTTTAAAAGCCGAAAAGCGGAGCCTGGATAATCTGGATAAACCGCACAACTACTGGAGTAAGGACCTTAACGTAACATTCGATGCCGAACGACGGACCACCGGGCGGATTGATCTGGGAATGCGTCTCAAGAGACTCCGCATAAAACGGGGAATATCTCAGACACAGCTCGCCAAACATGTGGGAGTGACCCCAAGTACCATTTCCCAGGTGGAAAGCGATCTGATCTATCCATCTTTGCCCGCCCTACTCAAGATGGCAGAAATCCTCTCTGTTGAGATAAGTTCTCTTTTTCAGGGGCAAGAAGATGTGACTAACCGGGTGATTTTTCCCTCGGGTGAGGCAGTGGATGTAAAGTTCCCTGACTTGCCCGCAGGGAGCATTGGTGCAAAGCTGCTGACTCCTGTGGATTTTGACTGCAAGGCCGAACCATACCTGATTGAAATTCCCCCCCAGAAAAACCTCCCTTCGCACTTCTTCATCCATAAGGGAGAAGAAGTGGGGTATCTGTTGTCAGGAAAATTGCAGATGAAACTGGGAAAGGCTGTCTATTCGGCACGTGCCGGAGACGTCATTTACCTGACTTCCGAAATGCCGTCCCAGTGGAAGAATCCCGGGCAGGGTCTGGCGAGATTGCTCTGGTTAAAAATAAAATAATTGGGGATGCAGGGCCTTGGCTAAATAGTTTAGGGGGATGGATTTTTTGCTTGACAATTAGTATAACTAATATATATTAGCAAAAATTAGAATAGATGAATAGAGCAGGCATAAAAAGGGATCTTATCTAAAGAAAGGAGTCTACGATGACGAGCAAGCATTCTGGAATGATTCATGCCCTTGAATTCGGGTGTCAAGCGCCACTCAAGTTCTACGAACACTGCGCTTCCTGTGCCAGGCTTGAGGATGATTGCCCTGATCTCGACCTGGGGAGGGAAGTATTGAGGGGGAAGAAAAGAATAGTCTATGACGGCGAGCCCCTGGCAGAAGACAGTATTAGTGCCACGGCATTCAAATGCCTCGCACCCCTTAATTATTTTGAAAAAAGCCGCAAAACATGTGCCCATGAGGGGCGCTGTCGAGAAGAAGGTTTACTTCTTGCGCTGCTTAGCGGAAAAAAAGAGCTGGTCTATGCTCAAAAAGAGGCCATCAAGTTCCCACGTATAACACCTCGACCCGAAGAAGCGGAAACTCGAGAAGAAATGATCCAGGAAGCAGCTGGGTGATCATTATTGACATAAAAAATTCTCTCAGAAAACCGTCATAAGAAGGTGGTCAGACTTTCTGTTCTGACCGCCTTTTTTCGTTTTCCCGTCGGAATTTTTCTATAACCTGCATCGTTTCCAACAAAAACTGCTGTTCTCTGTCACAGTTTTCGCACACATAGCTGTTGGGGCAAGAATCCAAGGTGAGTTCTCCCTTATTCAGAGACCGACCGCCGGGAGCGTCCGGTCTCTCAACCATTTCGATGTAGGATGTGGGGCAGATATACGTACAGGCCCCGCAGCCTATGCACGTATCTGATTCAATCCCAAAAGGCGTATTCATTTCGCGTTCGGTGCCGCGGCCGACAAACCCGATGGCGCGCACACCCACAATCTCATCACAGACCCGGACGCAGAGACCGCACAGGATGCATTGCTCGTCCCCCTTCTTCTTGAACTGAGACGTTTTGACCCCCATCTTCTGGGCCAACTGTTGAATCGCCGGGACATGAGGGCACCTCGCCAAAAGGAGTTCCATCACCATCTTTCTGGTTCTTTTTACTCGGTCGGTATCGGTTTTGACCTCCAGGCCGTCTTCTGCCGGATAATTACATGATGTCACAAGCTTAGGCCACTTGTTCTTGACAACTTCAACCGTGCAAAGGCGGCAGGATCCGTATGGTTTAAGCGCCTCATGGTGACACAGCGTAGGAATAGGAATGCCCAATTTCTTGGCTGCCTCGAAAATGGGCGTTTCACGCTCCACGTGAATGATTTGTCCATTTATGGTTAGTGTTACCAGCATCTTTCCCTCAAGGCCAAAACCTCATTTGACATCTTATCTACTGATGATGTTCACGTAAATTTGTTGCTCAACGTTTCTTCAATAATGCAGTATTCGAGTAAATCAATTGCTTACTGCCGGCCAGCAGATCAATCAGAAAACCCTCCTCCCGACAACGACCTTCACGGCCGCACAGTTGACGGCTTTTTTCAAAATAGGAAAGAGCAGTAGTGCATTTGAAGACATTGGCATTTATACTGTCTTCCGAATCAAGCTTGCTGCTGTAAACCAACTTCTTTTTCCCTTCAAGTATTTCTGTGCTCATGGCCAGATCCAGGCAACCTTCGCTGAATTGGGGGCACAAAATACAATGTTCATAAAACTTAAGGGGGGCTTCACATCCAAATTCCAGGGCGCGAATGATTCTCGGGTTGCGGCACACGCCGGCCGGACATTCTTTTCTTGATATGTGGGCCTCATATTCATCACGAAAGTAACGAATGGTACTAAGCACCGGGTTCGGCGCAGAGCCACCTAAGGCGCACAAGGAAGCGTCGATTATAAAGGAGGCCAGCCCTTCCAGCAGTTCGATATCCCCTTCTTCCCCATGGCCTTCGCAGATATTTGAGAGTATCTCATACATCTGCTTGAGTCCCTCCCGGCATGGCACGCACTTACCGCAGGATTCATACATTAAGAAATTTATGAAATACTTTGCCACATCCACCATGCAGGTATTTTCATCCATGACGATCATACCGCCTGATCCCATCATGGCCCCAAGTTCCTTCAGAGTGTCATAGTCCACCGGCATATCTATCTTGTTCGCAGGGATGCAACCGCCTGATGGGCCACCTGTCTGCACTGCCTTGAATTGCCTATTATTTCTTATTCCCCCTCCAACATCAAAGATGATCTCTCGAAGGGTGATGCCCATGGGGACTTCCACCAGGCCGGTATTGCTGACCTTGCCCACAAGGGAGAATATTTTGGTTCCCTTACTCGTGTCGGTTCCGGTATCAGCATACCATTCGGCACCCCTATTAATGATGAGAGGGACATTAGCCCAGGTCTCCACATTATTCAGATTGCTCGGGCTGTCCCACAGGCCACTTTCTACCGTATGGATATATTTTGCCCTTGGCTCACCTACTTTTCCTTCAAGGGAATTCATCAAGGCTGTGGATTCGCCACAGACAAAGGCACCCGCCCCCCTGTTTATCTCTATGGTGAAATCAAGTCCCATTCCCAAAATATCCTCACCCAATAAGCCGTAGGAATGTACCTGCTCAATGGCCGTGGTTAGGTGTTCAACGGCTATGGGATATTCATCCCGTACGTAGATAAACCCCCGATCGGCGCCGATGGCATAGGCCCCAATAATCATCCCTTCGATAATACTGTGGGGGTCTCCCTCCATCATGCTCCGGTCCATAAATGCGCCCGGGTCCCCCTCATCCCCGTTTGCAATCACATATTTGACGATTCCCGGCGCCTCCCTGCAAGATCTCCATTTTTTTCCCGTTGGAAATCCTCCACCGCCACGCCCCCGTAATCCTGAAGCCTCTATGGTTTCGATGACTTCAACGGGCGTCATAGTGGTCAACGCCTTGCAGAGGGCAGTATACCCGCCCTCAGCGATGTAGTCGTCAATTTGAGTGGGATCAATCTTGCCAAGTTTGGCAAACACGTTTCGAACCTGTTTGCCGAAGAAGGGGATATCCTTTTCGCTTTTAACCCTTTTCCTGGTTTCAGGATCAATATACAAAAGGCGTTTTAAAGGTGTGCCATTTACAAGTGTTTCAGATACAATGCCGGGCACATCCTTTGGTTTTACTTTGTTATAAAAGATGTCATCGGGTTCAATGACCATAACTGGACCATTTTCACAGAAGCCACGACAGCCCGTTTTCTTAATCTTGATCTTGTCTTCCAAGTTGCGCTCTGTAAGCTCCTTGTTGATGTCCTCAACGATTTTCAGGGCGCCCCCAGCACGGCACCCTGTGGTACAGCAAATTCGAACCACCTGCCTTTTGTGATCCCCTTTATTCAGGATAGTTTGCCGAAGGGTCTCCAGATCTGAAGAGCTTTTAATTTTTTTCACTCTCAATACCCTCTGACTCTGTGGCATAATTGGACAATATCTTTTCAACCTTCTCTGGTGTCACCGCGTCGTAATATGTGTCATCCACGATCGCGACAGGAGCCAGAGCGCAGGTACCCACACAATTGACCGTTTCTAGAGAAAACATCATGTCCTTGGTTGTCTCCCCTTCACAGATATGGAGCGTCCGTTCCATCTGTTCCAGGTTCTGCGTGGCTCCACAGATATGACAAGCAGTTCCAAGACAGACCTTGACAATATGGCGACCTCTGGGTTCCAGGCTAAATGATTTATAAAAGGTGGCAATATAATAGATCCGCGATAGGGGGATTTCCAGCCTGTGCGAGATGTGCCTAAGCGTTTCGAGCGGCAAATAATTCTCCAACCGCTGTATGTCCTGAATGATGCCTATTAAAGCGTCGTGTCTGTATCCATGTTTTTCCAGTATTTCATCGACCTTTTCAAACGCCATTCTTTTGTCTCCGATGCTTGAAACTTGCAACTTGAAGCCCGATCATCCTGTTTCCGGCTTCAAGTTCTCATCCGTATTTTTCCTCCAGCAGGGCTTGGTGTGGGGTCCACAAAATCCATCCTTCACCTTCGAGAAAATAGTCCGGCGGCATAAATCCTGTAAATAAGGCTTCACAACTTCCAATCTATCCAGAAATCCTGCCTCTACGTGCCCCTCAGCCACGGCCATTTTCCTCAGTTCGGTGGCTACTCGACTGAATTTAATCTCCTGCGGGCAAACAAAGAAACAGGCATTACACAAACAACAAAACCATATCAGATCCGAGGAGAGTACATCTTTTCTCCTGCCGAGCAGAATCATATAAATTATTTGGCGAGGGTCAAAGTCTTCAATTACCTCGTGGACTGGGCATATCCCTGTGCAGGAGCCGCAGGTAAAACAGGGCTTGATAGCTTCCAGTCCTATCTTTTCGGCGACTTCGTCTTTAAAATGAGGGTCCAGTTCATTAAAAAGGATATTTTTCATGGGCAAATCCTGTTCAGCTATGAAACAATAAGCCTGTCCGATTCTACCAGTTGCTTTTTCTCCAGCTTCTTGAAGAGACTGATTACATTGTCGGAAGAGATATTTAGAAGCTCTACCAGTTCATCGACTGGACGCGGTCCATCCTGAAGATATAAGAGCAACCCATTGGCGGCAGATTCCTCCACAAGTATTTTTTCCAAGTCAGCGTGTAGCTTGTGATCGGCAGGGAGCTCACGGTATGTATCCCCTTGCTTCATATATTTTGCCTGTCTGGCAAAGACCATTCTTAGTCGCTTGCCCTCAAGGGCCATCCTGGCGGCTTTCAGCTTGACCATAAGGGGGTCAAGATCCAGGCCTTCACTCGACCCAAGGGGGCCAAGTTCCTTGATGCCATTGGTGAATGCCGTGATCAGGTCAACAAACCGAGGGCCTTCGGCCGCGGAAACCCATTCGAGAGACAATCTGCTCGGATCAACGTTAAGGTCCTTGAGGATCTTTGTTACGAGATTAACCTTATTGATGACTTCGTAATTACCGGACCGGTAATGGCACTCACCGAGGTGTCACCCCCCCACAAAGATGCCATCCGCCCCATTGACAAACCCATCCATGAGGAAGATCGGGTCAATACGGCCGGTGCACATAACCCTGATTACCCGCACATTGGGCGGATACTGGAACCTTGCCACTCCTGCGGCATCGGCTGCTGCATAACAACACCAGTGGCAGAAGAAACCGAGGATCGCCGGCTCGGATTTGTCATTTGTCATTTGTCACTCGTCATTTGCTGTTCACTATTTCACTAATGCTTTTCGCCGAATGCCCTTATCTGGGCCGTAATCTGATCATCCGTAAAACGGCCCATGTCAATGGCCCTCGTAGGACAGTACGAGGCGCAGACGCCGCACCCCTTGCATGCGGCAGAGATAACTTCTGCCTTTTTGAGTTTCCCCATCTTTGTTATTCTGATAGCGCTGTAAGGGCAGAAATATTCACAGAGTCCACACCCGATACATTTATCTGTATTACAGGATGAAACAATCGGTTCTGTCTTTACATACCCCTTTGCCAGCAGAATCGCCGCCTTAGACGCAGCAGCCTTGGCCTGCGCAATGCGCTCATCAATGGGTTTTGGAAATTGGGCCATGCCGCAAAGATAGATGCCATCCACATATGAATCCACCGGTTTTAGCTGTGCGTGGGATTCCAAGAAAAACTGATCGGATGAAAGTGGGACCGCCAACTGCTCGACCAGTGTCCTGTTTTCATGGGGTACCATGGCCGTGCTTAAAACCAGGAGATCCGGGTCCAGGACAAGGTCTTCTTTCATAAGGGGACTTCGCACTGTAAGCCTTAGCTTTCCGTCAAGGTCCTCCACCCTTGGTCTCTGATCGGGCTCATATCGGATAAACATAACGCCCTTATCCCTGGCCAGATCATAGAAATCCTCATTGAATCCGTATGTCATGACATCCCGGTACAGGATAGTAACTTCTGTCTCAGGATTGAGCTCTTTGATTTTTAGGGCGTTTTTGATGGCCTGTCCGCAGCAGATGGAGCTGCAATACCGATGCGTCTCGTCTCTTGAACCCACACACTGTATCATAACGATATGGTTCAGGGTTCCTGCATCTATTTCCTGAAGGGCAAGCTTTTTCTCCAATGTCTGCTGAATAAGGACTTTTTCATGACTGCCGTAGAGATATTCATCCGGCTCAAAAGGTTTTGCGCCAGTGGCGATGATAATAATGCCATGTTCTATTTCCACTCTTTTCCTGTTTTCGGCGTCCCCGAAAGAGAGAACCGTCTTGAAGTTCCCCACAAAGCCCTCAATCTTTTCTATGCTCGCATCGGAAAACAGATGAATATTATCATGATTCCTTACTTCTCGGATGAATTGGTCAAGGTATTCCTGGGGGTCCGGTCCTTCTAAAGTAAAATAGGTATGGCGCAGGTTGCCTCCAAGCTCAAGGGAACGTTCAATGAGATAACATTCAAAGCCCTGGCGGGCCAGGCTTAGGGCCGCGGTCATCCCCGAAAGTCCGCCCCCAATGATCATCCCCTTAGGGGAGACTTTTACAATAGGTTCGGGAAGCGGTTCAATCAGGCTGGCCTTGGCAACAGCCATTCGAATTAGGTCCTTTGCCTTCCGGGTTGCCGCATCCTTTTCGTGCATGTGCACCCAGGAGCATTGATCGCGGATGTTGACCATTTCAACAAGACATTTATTAAGGCCGGCCTCCCTGTTTGTGTCCTGAAAGAGCGGTTCATGGGTTCTGGGGGTGCAGGCGGCCACCACAATGCGATTGAGTTTGTGCTCGATGATCGTATCCCGAATCAAGACCTGTGTGTCCTGGGAGCAGGAATAGAGATTATCCTCTACCGTGACAACATCAGGAAGCGTCTCTGCATATTTCTTTACTTCATGTACATCTACGACCCCCCCGATATTCTTGCCGCAATGGCATACGAACACCCCGATTTTAGGTGACTCATCAGGATCTGTTCGCTCCTCAGGGAATTCCTTTTCCGTTACCAGAGTGCCCCTGGCAGAGGTCAGCAGCTCTGCTGCCGAGGCAGCGGACCCACCGGCCTGGATGACGCTGTCCGGTATAGCCTTAGGCCCTTGAAAGGCGCCAGCAACAAAGATCCCTTCTCTGCTGGTATCAAGGGGGGAAAACAGGCTGGTTTCACAAAAGCCGTATCGGTTTAACCGCGTGCCCGTAGCCAAGGCAAGGGTGCTGTTTCCCTGAGGTGCCTCAAGCCCGTTAGCGAGAACAACCAGATTGTAGGTGTCTTCCCTCAGGGAGCCATCTTCTGCCGCATACTTAAGGGCGAGGTTTCTTGTTTCAGGATTTTCTTTGATGTTAGAAACCCTGCTCCGTACAAACTTGACTCCCCCGGCCTTTGCCCGCTCATGGAAAACGTCAAATCCCTTTCCATACATGCGCATGTCCATGAAAAAGATGGTGATATCAAGGTCGGGTTCGTGCTCCAAAGCCACGATCGCATCTTTGACAGCATATTTGCAGCACACAGATGAACAGTATGGGTTTCCCGAGGTCTTGTCCCTGCTCCCTACGCACTGAATTATTGCGATTTTATCAGGCCTTTTCAGATCTGACGGCCTCAGGATTTTTCCAACGTAGGGGCCGGAGGCGCAGCAGATGCGTTCAAATTCCTTGCCCGTGACAATATTTGGTGAATCCGGGTAGTTGTAGGACCCTGAGCGTGATGGATTGAAAGAAGAAAAGCCAGGGGATAAGATAAGCGCGCCCACATCATAACTCAAAATCTCCGGTCTTTGATCAAAATCAATGGCTTCGGCCTGACAGGTGCGGGTGCACTGCTTGCACTCTTGCCTATTCAAAAAAAGGCAATTATTGGGATCTACCGCATAGCTCGAAGGGGCTGCCTGAGTATAGGAAATATGGATCGCTTTACGATGGGACAAATTTTCATCATATGGATCAGGGACGGAAACAGGACAATAGATAGCGCAAACCCCGCATGCTGTGCACTTTTCTTCATTCACGTAGCGGGGCTGTTTCGCCACTTTCACCGTGAAATTTCCTGGAACGCCTGAAACCTCTTTTAGTCTGGCATTGGTGACAATTTCGATGTTAGGATGCCTGGCAGACTCAACGAGTCTGGGGGCTAAGATTCAGATGGAACAGTCGTTGGTGGGGAAGGTCTTATCAAGGGCGGCCATGACGCCCCCTATGGCAGAAGAACTCTCCACAAGATAGACATAAAACCCTGCATCCGCCAAATCAGTGGATGCCTGAATACCGGCAATACCGCCACCGACAACCATAACGGCCCCTATTATATTGTGATCGTTATTAGTCATTTGTCAAGATAGTTTGCTAAAGTACTATATTCCAGGCGTGTTTGTGGGACTATGGCAGAAAAGGATAGCGAATGTCTCAAGTTGCCAGACGCTGTTGTTTGTCTTTTGCCAATGACTAATGACAAAAGACCAACTCCCTAATCTTCGATCAATTCCAGGGCTCCGCTGTTACACCACCTGACGCAGGAGGGGCTTGGGGGGATGCCACAAAAATCGCACTTCAAGGGAAAACCGGTCTCAGCCTCAATAAAAAAGGGCTTTTCCGGACAGGAGGCCCGGCAGACCAGACACATATTATACGTGTGATCACCCACTACGAGTTCATTTTTTGATGTGCAGGCGGCATCCACAAAGGGACCGGCAATGGTCGGGAAATAGGTATGTCCCTCTCGAAATACCCTGATCCGGGCCCTTCTGGGATTGGCCGCGCCAGCCACGTGATTCAGGGAGCATGCTATTTCACAGTGCCTGCAGCCGGTGCACTTGGTATGATCGATCTTTATCCTTGCCATCTTCAGCCCCCCAGCCCCAAGTCCTTCAATTTATCGGGATCGGGCCGGCCTTCATCGTTCCAGCCTCTGAGAGAGTAATATTCCGGCAACATCTCATCCACCCTGCTGACCTGGCCCTCTGCCGGTCCATCAAGGATGGGTTCCTTTGTAAACCGCTCAGGAAGAACATCATACTTCGGATCCAATCCCGTTTTGAGGTTAAAAGACCTCTCGATGTTCCAGATACGTTCGCCGATCGCAAGCAGGTCCTCTGCCTTGTAACCGGTGCCTAAGCAACTGTTGACCATGGGTACGAAATTGTTGAATTTGAGCCCCATCAGCGGCCAGTTGCAGAGTCCCAATGAATCCATCACCGCCGTCATATCCTGGTATCTCTTCACCAGTTCCGGCTTCCCTTCGATGGTCCAGGGATCGAGATTTTCATGCACATTCAGTATTTCTTCTATGAACGTATAGGCATAGAGATGATGAGGGCCGTAGTTGGATGTTGCAAAATGGAGCCCCATCCCCTGGATGGCACGCGGATCAAAGGGGGCAAGGGGAATACCTCTTACACCCATAAAAACCTTGGGTTCTCTATACTCATCTGTCAGGGCCTTAGCTCCCTGTCCTATCCTTTTGGCATGTCCTTTTTTTGTGGCCATTAGAGTAAGGGCCTGGAGCAGGTCGTCGCCGTGCCCGAATCTTAAATCCAGCTTGAGATCATCCTTAGAGACAATGCCCTTTTCCACCAATTCCATGGCTGTGGCCACGGTTCCTCCTGCTGCGATGGGGTCCAGCCCCATTTCTGCGCAGAGCATGTTGGCCATGCCGATGATGGTCATATCGGTAATACCACAGTTATATCCAAGGGCGCCGGCAGCCAGGTAGGTTGGGGCCATACCCTTTCCCTTAAAGAGCGGATTGCTCACATCGGTCTTCTTTATGCAGGCAATCGGGCAGGCAAAACAGCCCCGGCTCCTCAGCTCAAACGCCCCGGGCATGGTTCCGGCTCCAACGCCCCTTATTTCAGCAAAGTGAGATCCCTGGAAATTCTTGAACGGCAATATCCCTTTCTGGTGGCAGAGGTCCACAAAAAAGGCAGACCCCCAGGAGGACATGGACTGGGACGTCAGAGGGGCGCTGTTAAGTTTATTAATCAGGGTTGTCACCACCTGCACAAAACGGTTCCCATCTGCCACCGTCACAGTGTGATTTCCTTTAACTGCAATCGCCTTGAGATTTTTGGATCCCATAACGGCGCCAATTCCGGCGCCTCCAACTGACAGGAAACCGTCATTGATAATATTGGCTAAGGGGAGCAGTTTTTCGCCGGCAGGACCGATAGATACGAGATAGGTTTCCCTACCTGCCCACTTGTCTCCGAGGCTTTTCTTGAACGTCTCCTCAGTTTCAGAGGCAGTTCTGCCCCAATATTCGAGAGCAGGCTGAATATTGATCTTGTCGTCCATGATGGACAAAATAACGGGGGAGTCCGCTTTGCCCTCAACAATGATCATGTCAAAGCCGGCAAACTTTAACTCCGCCCCGAAATGGCCCCGCAGTTTGGCGCAGGCGATGGTCCCGGAGAGGGCGCTCTTCGTAACCACGTTGCATGATGCCCCGGTTATCGCCCCGGTCCCAACCAGTGGTCCTGACACAAAGATGATCTTGTTATCAATGGATAGGGGATCTATCCCCGGCTCAATCTCATCGGAGAGGACTTTTACACCGAGGCCTCTTCCCCCCAAAAAAAACTCTTCAAATTTAGCGGGGCTTTCTTCGATTGTAAAATCGTTTTCGGTCAAATTAACCCTGAGATTTCGACCGGTCCTGCCGTACATAACCTAACTCCGGAAAAATGAGGAATTATGAGATTGAGGAATTGAGGATTAATTCATCGGTTCCCCAATCCCCAATCCTCAATTGTCAACATTCAATATGCAATCATCAAGCGGTGCCTTTCAGCCACTCCATGGTCTTATCTTCAAGTGCCTTATACCCGAAGTCAACACAGGCCGTCTTGCAACAGCCGCAGCCGATGCAGTCATCGCTTTCCACATAAATAGAACTCTGTTGATCTTTAATGGCATGCAGGGCACAGACCCTGAGCGCATAACAATCTTTGCAGTTGTGCTTACAAATAACGTTGAGCATCTTTTTCTCCTTTCATATGTATGAGATTAAGTCCCCGATTTACACCTTCGGACGGACGCTAACCCAAGATCTTGTCTATTTCTTCCTTATCCGAATCCATTATATAAGGAATTCCGGAGATATCAGCGGCATCCCTTGTTAATGCCACCAAATCATTTCTCTCGATATATTTAAGAGCGAATTTTCTCTCGCCGGCCATAAGTTGCTGTAACCCCTGGCGCAGCCTGTCGATATAAGAATACATCCCGATAGCGCCCGCCGGCAGTTTCTCAAAGTCACTTCCAAAACGCTCTTTTAACTGGGTCCCTACGGCAAAGAGCTTCAGATATCCATCAGCAACATCTTCGCCCTCAAGTTCCATTTTTTCGGCCATTAGCCTGCCATGAGTTTTGCCTACCATGGCCGCAGTCATTATGGCACGGCCAAAGAGAACGGCCTTTACGTATGGTGCACCCAGGGCGATGACCTTGAACATATGGTCTTCCAAGGATAGCCCGCCGCCAACAGCTATAGGCGGAATATAGGCCCCTTTCGCTTTAAGGCGCTCGCACATCTGGTAAGCCAGGCACTCGAGTTCAACGGTCGGAACGCCCCACTCATTCATCATCCGCCAGGGACTCATTCCGGTACCGCCCCCTGCACCGTCAATGGTCAGAAGGTCTATCTTGGCCTCCGAGCAATATTTTATGGCCCGGGCCAGGTCTGCCGGACGATAAGCACCTGTCTTCAGGGTTACATATTTTGCCCCTACACTACGGAGATGTTCTACTGATTTGTAAAAGGCTTCCTCATCGACCATACCCAGTCTTGAGTGTCTTTCGAAGTCAGATATTCCCCCAGACTTGAAGGCCTCCTGGGCAGCGGGATTTGTAGGATCTGGGAGGACGATGTAACCGCGCTCTTTGAGTTCAAGTGCCCTCTCCAGGGTGGGCAGTTTGACCTCACCACCGATATCCTTGGCACCCTGTCCCCACTTCAGCTCGAAGATCTCAATGCCGAGCTTTTCAATGACGTACTCAGGGACCCCAAGTTTGGTATCTTCGACGTTAGCTTGAATAATAATGCCCCCCTTACCGTCATACCACTGCCTGTAGATATCGATACGTCGTTCCATTTCAGGGGATTTGGCAATTTTTCCATTTTGAAACTCTGCCTGTGGGTCCATTCCGCAGATATTCTCTCCGGCCACAAGGATAATACCGGATATGGCGGCGCCTGCAGCCATGTCTTCCCAATTAATCCTTGCCACGTCGGTGGATCCAACCGCGCCTGTAATGATGGGGAAATCAAGTTTGATGCTCTCATCCGCACCCACAGCAGCAGTGCAGTCCACCGCGGGAAAGGTAGCCACATCGGGGTCCGCATCTACACCAACGGCCCCAACGCAGGTTCCCTGGATATTGAAGTGGGAAAAATCGATGGGGTAGTCTTTATCAGCCCCTGCCGTGACCTTGCCGAAGGGTTGCGGATAGAGCATCTCCCGCCCTTTCAGGGCTGAGCGACCTATTTCACAAGGACCTTCGCATCCGTCTAAGCAGGTCACGCAGATCCCGGAAACGGGCGCTGGTTCAACACGGGTTGAGGTTACGGTTGCTGCACTACGATTTGGTTTACTAAATGACATAACTCATCCTCCTTGTTTAGGGTTTGAAGTGAAATAAAAAAAGGCGCCTCCCTTAGCCTGGGAAAAGACGCCTTTGTCTTCCAAAAAATACAGAAGATTCCGCACACCATTGTGCGGGACCATACCTAAAATAATGTCCTCAACTAGGTTATTATCAATGATACCAGTAATTATGTCAAGATCTTTTTCTTAAAAACCTGCAATAAAATTAGTGATATTAATAACAGCAAGGATTGGAAGGGGAGTAAGCATATGGAAATTGATGGCATTTCTTTCTCTGGATCACCAATCACGCGTCATATTTCATCTGAAAGGAGGACGGCCTCTGCAATGTGGCGAATCGATTTTCTGGAGTCCATGCTCCGCTTTTGCATCCAGCGGTAGGCCTGTTCCCCAGTCATGTTGCGCCTTCGCATGAGTACCTCTTTGGCCCGTTCAACTAATTTGCGGGTCTCGAGTTCTTCCTGAATGACCTTAGTCTGGACCATAAGTTCTGTGTTCAGGATGGCAACGGCCGCCTGATTGGCTACTGCCCTTATCAGATTCACCTCTGTCTCAGAAAATTCATGTGGCTCAGATGTAAAACAGTTGAGGACCCCGATAACCTTTTCATTTTTTACCTGTAGGGGTACACTAACCATGGATACCAGGCCCAATTTCTTGGCCATTTCTTTTTCTTTAAACCGAGGCTCTTCAAGGACATCCTTGACAATAAGAGGCTGATTATGAGTAATTACAAAACCCACCACACCCTCTTTCATAGTCAAGGCCCGGTCCCGTACGTACTCAGGCTCAATGGCCTGCGTGGCCTTTAACCGGATCCTTACAGGCTTTTCACTTTCGTCTATAAGCCATAAGGAGCAGATTTCAACACCTGTCACCCTGGCTGTAACCATGACGATCAACTTCAGGATATCTTCCAAATACTGTTCGGAGGTAATGGCACTGCTGATATCCATGAGGGCCTTGATATATTTTTCGTAGGTCTTAGGCGTAATTTTTTCCATCAGAACAACCTTCCAAAACTTTGACAGGATTAACGGAATAAACGGGATAAAACAAAAAAGACTCCAGGGCTTTTGTCTCACTCTAATGGTTGCTGTGCATCTCTGACACTTGTCCGCAGAGCCCGCCAAGCCATTCCGATGCCTCGCGGGCCGTTTTCTTCAGACGTTCTTCCGACCACACCTCGATATAAGTAGGGAGGACCTGGTTTCCCCGGAAGGCAATACCGTTATAGCGCTCACAATAATTTGCCAGCACAAGGACCTTGCAGATAAACCTCATGTCTCCGGGAATCACATCCTGATGAAGGTATGCCTCGGTAAGCCTCACTGCTAATTGAAGATCGGTGGTTTCCAGGGCATCGGCAGATTCCACGGTTCTAATTACCCCATCCCAATCCTCGGCTTCCAGATATCGATCCACGGTTTCATAAAGGTCCAGGCCCCTTTTCATATCACTTCTAATTTTAGTTTTCCTCCTTTTTTTTTCATTCATGAGCGAAAGCCTGGCGTAGGTAATATATGGATCGAGGTCACATTGCCCCTCTTCATAGCGGGCGCCCTCTTCCCAGATGCGCAAAGCGCTTTTTGCGTCGCCCTCAGCAAAATAGGCCATTCCGAAGATATGGCATCTGTGACAGGCAGCACCTTCATCGAGATCAACAGGTAAAATTCGTTCAAGCAGTGAAATAACTTCTCGCCAGTTCTGTTTCTTTGCAGCGCCTTTTGCCCTCTCAAACAGGGTACTGCAATGATCCGGATATCGTTCTTGCATCAACATTCTTAATTCTTCCGATTCATCCTTCCTGAAAGAACGTTCCAATGCGCGGATAAAGGGAGCCACCCTATCAGGATCATTGCTCAGCCTCATTTCCATCAAATACTCATAGAACGCCTCGAATGAACAATCCTTCAGTAGACCCATATGGGCCAACACCTCTGCATTAAAAGCGCCGGTATGGACGTCGCAGAGCCATATGGAATCAAATGGTGGAAAATAATATCCGTTCGTCCTGGAATCATCAACAACATCAAACACGGGAGGCCGCTCGTCAAGAACCATCGCCTGCGTTTTTTTATTGCGAGGGATTATTGCAGCGACCTTATCGGAACATTCATCTGAAAAAAGGATAAGGTCCTCCGGAGCAGTTACCCGGTAGAGCAGGTCAAAGCCCTGTTCTGAAGGTCTGAATGCGGCGAGATTGTACCCGGTATCAAGCCCGGAATCGGTGGCGAAATAGACGAAGATGATGCCGGTATCCCGTGAGGCAACCATCATGTGCTTCAAATCTCCGTGCGAATCTTCGATTCTTGTCGGTTCGCTTCTTTGCTTCACATCAGGTTTTGTTTCTAAAGTAAGAATGAAATCACCGTATTGTTCGTCATCTTCATCTGAGATACCCAGGAATGGATCAAGTGCCCCCGTATCATCATATGTGAGAAACACGAAATCAACACCGTTTGGATGAGGGACAGCCCTATTAACCGCACAACGCTTTTCAAACTGAGGAGCCGTAATGGTTCTACCCTGTTCCGAGTATATGCGAACGAAATTTTGATCGCGGTCGGTAATCGCGACCCGAAAACGGTCCCCACAATTCATAATGACAGGAAAATAAAAACTTTTCATTGTACGGATCGTACGCTCTTGCTCCATATCGACAATTTCAATGATCTCATCTGCTTTCTCTATATTACGTTTATCCAACCACAGCGTTCGTTTTTCAGGGAAAATCCACACATTTTCAACAACTTCATCCTGTTTCACCAATAAAGAAAAATCATGCCAGAATCGGATGGTTACCGGATCTAAACCTAATCCCAGTACGTGCGCACCCTGACCGGCTATCCAGAGCATCTCTCCGGAAATGACGATATTTGGGTAGAGCAGCTTTTCCGGGGCTCGAAGAATAATGCCATCACTGAACTTCTGGTCATCGAGGCAGAACGTCCTTACAAACACCCACCGATCATGGGATGTGGCCATAACCACATGACGTCCGTCCGGAAGAAGCCAGCAGTTGGGTTCCTCGGCCATCCATTTCATGCCGAAATAACCATAGGATGCAGGCAGTCTCCTTATATCGCACGAAACAAGAGACCACTCCCTTTTCAGGATTTCGGCATGCTCTTTTGCCTTATCACGCCAATGATTCGAATGTCCCCCTTCTTCCTGCTCAGCAAGCTTTTCCGCCATATCCATACAGATAAAATGATCTCCCCTTATCGAACAGGAATCGTACTTTTGACGAAGCATCTGGATGGTTTCCAGATGCTGCAACCTTGATTTCAAGTCCTCAACATACGCTTTGTCGGTTTCGTTAAGGACCTTGACCTTAATGCCGGAGAGGCAATTGCTGGCTTTCTCAAGATCCCGATGGCCTTCAGTGAGAAACTCCCCAGTTTTTTCAAGCAGGTCTTTATTTCTCCTGGACTCCATGGCCCGCAACATGGATTCCGCCTGCTTCAAAACGGTTCGGGCCTCGGGTACGTATTGAAGCACCTTGCCATGGAGATTCATCCCCTCAATAATACGATGGAGGTTTTCGCCCTTTTCCATCCCCTTTTTTGACTGGCCAAGGGATAGAATTGCATCCACAACTTTTTTGCGGTTCATCGCCGTATCGGAAGAAAGGACTTCTTCCACCCATCGAAAATGCGGATCATGAATGACCTGTACAATGCGTCGTCGTTGTTTTTCGGTGAAACCGATGAACTGAAAGAGCGACTCCCCGGTCCGCCCTTCTTCCCAAAGCCTAAGCAAATCAGCGATTTCCATCTCTTCTCGTTGTTTTTTCGCCATGTTTCGTGCGTATTTTAGACGTTGGGACAGTTCAGGGGCATTTGCGCCAAGGGCGATGGCCTTCTTCAATAGATCGACCTCCCTGCCAAATGCATGCCGCCCTCCGGCATCATCCGCCTCATGCAAAAGCAGGGTGATTCTATCTTGGCGCTGCTGTTTTTCAAACTCACGACGGACCTGTTGAGCCGCTTTGTTCTGGGGCAAGGAAGACAATATCCTTTCCGCCAGTTCCAGACCCAAATCGGAACGGCCCTCCTCCCAGGCCAAAATCATTTCTTTTTCCACATGTTCGAGCTTTTTGGTTTTGAGCCTTAAGACTTCTTGCTCTAATTTGTCGATTTCAGATTCTTGTTCCAGATTTTCATAAGATTTCAAATTCGAAAGCGCCTTTGCTGCACGGTTTTCATCCCCCTCCCGGACAAAATGGCCTGCAACAAGAAGATATATCTCCACCACTCGAGGATCTGAGATACGGGCAATATAATCCAGGGCCTGCTCAAAATGACCGCAACGGGCCGAGGACAAACCCAACAGGATTCTCACCCTTCTATCTTTGCCTGCTGCCGTTGAAAATGACGCTGAAATATCCAACGCCTTCTCATAGGCCGCCAAATGATCGACAAGGAGCTCAAGGACGTAGAGGGCAGGCTCAAGCCCACCACGGGATGCCTTGAGCGCTTTCAAATAATATCTTTCACAGAGATCATAATCGTAGGCATCCAGCGCCTTCTGTCCCAAATTGATCCAGTCATTCACGGATATATCTTCATCTCTTTCCTTTAGCCCGCCATTCCGGGACAATGGATCATTAGACAGTTGCTCAATAGATCCGGGTGTTTCTGGAAAATCCCCCCTGCCAGCGGCCTTTTCTGCAGATGCCTCATCGATCCGCCTTCTGATCCATGACCTCGCATCATCTTCCAGTTCATGGATCAGCGCATGACAGGCATCTTCGTCAAAATGCAGAAGCCGCAATCCCACTAATTGCGGATTTTGTGGCTCAGGAATCTCCACATGGAGGCTCTCTTTAAACTCTCTTATGAGCAGACTCTGCAGGCGGGCTTTTACACGGTAACGCTCAGAGGCCTTTTTGGCGGCCACTTCTGTATTGGTCGGGTTGATCCGGTGAATCAACCGGATAAGTTCAAGGGCTGTAACCGGCGCCTTTCCCTCGAGGACTTCATAAGGATCAAGTTGGGTTCGTCTTTTTTTCTTTTTATTTCGTTTGCGAGCCATGTTTGTAGTCTCCCGGTATATAAGGGATTGCCTTCCCGAGTCGGAGGGTCAAGGAGGTCTCTTCCCCGCTAAGCGGCATCGGAATCCGGGATGTCTGCCGAAAGGGGTGCTCAGCTCACTAAGTGCGTATTCCCCCTTGCTTCTATTACTTGTCGGCCCTGTGCCCTTGGGCTCATTCTCCACTTCCTCTGTCTGCCCCGGTTTGGCCGCATGATATGATTTTGATGAGCATAATGGGGAAAAATACTGGATGTTCTGAGAAAATTCAAGGAGTTTGATTTGGCATTTGAGGATTTTTATCTTCTGGGTGCGTATCATCCGATTTTCGTGGAAATTAGTAGATGAAGAGCGAAGCAGGGGTGAAAATCAAAAAAAGTACAATTTTTTAGACATGCAATAGGAGAAGGCTGCAAGATCTAACCTTCTGGTTTTCTGAAAAAATTCTGGGGCTACAATGATATAGGAAAACTGGAATCGTGCCGCACACAGACGAGGTTAAGCATTGGATAATTATCTTTGAGCGTCACCGCTCAGAAAAATAGATATCACAAGCTATTTTGAGAGGTTGAGTTTACCGATTTGTTGGAGATATCAACGGGTTTCAACCCGGCCAAAAGCTGTTAGAGCTATGACATAGCTCAACCCTCGATCCGCCCCTCTGGATGGGGATATCACAGGTTTGTGATGATCTGAACTGTATCAGAAAATGCCACCGTAGCCCTAAGAACTGTGTTTGATGATATCACAGGGTTTGACGGCCTCTAAATATTCCAACTAAGTTGGAGATGCCAACGGGTTTCAGTCCATCCAAAAAGCTATTAGAGCCATGACATAGCTCAACTCTCGATCAGCCCGTCTTGATTATGATAATACATGTTTTACCTGAGTCGACCTCGATAGATAAGACAGGTTTGGGGACGGAATTTGTGCTCAGCAATTTAGTGCATTTTCCAAAGAAAAGGTACCTACAAAACGAACTTATATGGTATCATTAATCTATGGCTAATATTGAAATTTACGTGCGGATTAAACCTACTCGATATCTGGGTGATAAGTCTTTGAAAATC
>JACKQG010002071.1_pt1 | contig 26710 bp, 25 predicted proteins | sample 8237621 | NCBI WGS metagenome assembly JACKQG01 (sample SAMN15677084, study PRJNA649215) | marine metagenome | biome: marine; feature: Black Sea; material: saline water; isolation source: suspended particulate matter (SPM) from the Black Sea western gyre | collected 2013-06-09/2013-06-10 | depth... | reverse complement strand
TGCTGATAAAATGTGTCGAGGTATTGCAAAAAAAGCATTTATGGCGGCTCAAAGAGCAGGTAAGGATAATACTGCAATCCTAGCTGATGTTGCCCAAGCCCTCAGTGATGCCGGAAAAATGACCGCAGATATTCAAACTATTTTAGATGGATTATCAGCTCCGCCACCAGCTGTAACTACGCCAGCCGTGGAAGAAAGTGGTGCAGTTGAATCGCCAAGCGTTGCCGAAGCTCCACTAGCTACTGAAGTAAAAGAATTTGATATTAAAGATTTGAATATCATTGAAGATAAGATGGTTAGAGGTACTGCTAAAAAAGCTTTCCTCGCTGCCAAGCGTTCCGGTGAAGATAAAGTAGAGGCTATCCGTAAAGCGCTTTCCGATACAGGAAAATTAGATTCAGCCGTTGAAGCCTTATTGGATTCATTTTCAGGTACTGCTGCAGTACCTTCCCAGCCTGTCGATGTGGAGCAAACAGCCAAACCCGCTGAGGAAGCTGCAGCAAATACTCCAGCCATATCAGGGTCGGCAGAAGCTTTGCCACTGTTTGAAATCGCTGATTTAAATAGTATTGATGATAAAATGACCCGGGGCATGGCCAAAAAAATCTATATGGCAGGGAAGAGGGCTGGCAAATCAAGAGCGGAAGTAATTTCTGATCTCCGTTCCGGTTTAAAAGGGGCTGAAAAGCTGGATGATGCCACAGCTACAATTCTCAACAATTTGGAAAGTGGAAATTAATGGCTGAGAACCTATTCTTAATTATTGCCGCTCTGGTTATTGCATCTGCATTCTGGGTAGTATTTTCACCCAATTTAATACATTCCGCTGTATCCCTTTTATTTACACTATTCGGTACGGCCGGATTATATATTTTTCTATACGCAGATTTTATTGCTGCCACTCAGGTAGTGATTTATGTTGGCGGTATTCTGGTGTTGATAATCTTTGGTGTCATGCTCACCAACCGTATTGACACCCCCAGCATAGCAGCCAGCAGTAAAAATCAATTTATTGGCGGTATAGGCGCTTTTACAATTTTCGTCATGCAGGTGGCAGTTATCTTTAATACTCCTTGGCATATTGGTGCTGAACAAAGCCGTGAATCCACTGTGGCAAGTATTGGCAATTTATTATTAAACGAATACCTTCTGCCATTTGAAATTGTTTCTATCCTATTGCTCGCTGCCTTAATGGGAGCAGCCTTATTATCAAGGAGAAATTAATGGATTCTCTGCAGTCATATTTAGTAATCGCCGCAATATTATTCTCTATGGGAATTTATGGTGTTATTACCCGAAAAAATGCAGTTGCTATTCTAATGGGGATTGAGCTGATTCTTAATTCTGCCAATATTAATTTTATTGCTTTTAACCGTTTTGGCGGAATGGCAAATTTAGACGGCCATGTCTTCAGTATATTCGTCATTGTATTGGCTGCAGCGGAAGCGGCAGTGGCTCTGGCAATTGTCATAAACTTATTTAAAAATGTAGGCAGTGTTGATGTGGATGATGCTGATCTTTTAAAAGGATAATTATGGAAAATTATTCTACAACCCTGGCTTTACTTAATTTATTCTTACCACTCCTATCTTTTGTAATTCTCATATTTTTTGGAAAGAAAATTGGCAATGCTGCCCATTGGGTAGCTTTGGTTCTCATCAGCATAACACTGGGCATTGCTATCAGTATTTTCGCCAATGTATTCGTAAATACGGGACTGCCAATTTTAGAAACCTCCGTTCCTTGGTTTTCAACCGGCAGTTTTAGCATAAGCTTGGGTTTTTTAATCAATAATGAAGCTGCAATTATGCTTCTAGTGGTTGCCCTCATTTCTTTTCTGGTGCATTTTTATTCTGTGGGTTACATGAAGGGAGACCCTCGTTATTCCCGCTATTTTGCCTACCTTGGAATTTTCACCTTTTCTATGAACGGTATTGTACTTGCGGATAGCCTCATAATGATGTATATATTTTGGGAGCTGGTGGGCTTAAGTTCCTATCTACTCATTGGTTTCTGGTTTGAGAAAGAAAGCGCTGCAAATGCCTGTAAAAAAGCATTCCTCACCAACAGAGTAGGGGACATCGGCATGTTCATCGGTATTATGATTCTATTCTTCACCATTGGCACTTTCCAGATTAACGGATTGGTTGAAGGCGTCCACAATGGTGCTTTTGCTGGAAATATGAACCTCTTGACCATTGCGGGAATATTAGTTTTCATGGGTGCTGTAGGTAAATCAGCGCAGTTTCCTTTACATATCTGGCTGCCGGATGCTATGGAAGGACCCACTCCCGTAAGCGCTCTTATTCATGCTGCAACTATGGTGGCTGCCGGCGTGTATATGGTTGTGCGGATTTTTCCCATATTGACACCGGGGGCATTAGAATTTATTGCAGTAGTGGGTGGAATAACGGCAATCATGGCGGCAATTATTGCCATTACGCAAAATGACATTAAGCGAGTATTGGCGTACTCCACTGTGAGTCAGCTGGGATATATGATCATGGCACTTGGAGTTGGTGCTTATCAGGCCGGATTCTTTCATCTAACTACTCATGCTATGTTTAAAGCCTGCCTCTTCTTATGTAGTGGTTCCGTGATTCATGCCATGCACCATGCGCTCCATAAACTTAAAGATCATGATACAGACCCTCAGGATATGAGTAATATGGGCGGATTGCGAGATAAAATGCCAATAACCTTCTGGGCAATGCTTATTGCCACTCTGGCCATTTCAGGGGTACCTTTCTTTTCCGGATTTTTATCTAAAGATGCGATTTTGGCTGGCACTTTATCCTATTATCATTTACATCATGGGTGGACGATCTTTCTACCCATTGCCGGATTTGGTGCTGCTGTCATTACAGCTTTTTATATGTTTCGTTTAATTTTCCTCACTTTTTTTGGAAAGCCTGCCAATGAAAAAGTGTATGCCCATATCCATGAATCACCTTTTCAGATGACATTCCCTCTCATACTGTTGGCGGGATTGAGCTTCGCATTATTCTTTACCCTGCCGTTATCGGTGAATCCCATTGACAATCATGGCTGGTTTACTGAGGCGGTTCCAATGATCGAAAATGCAGCCGGATTGGATATGCATGCAGTTGAAGAGGGGATTCATCATGCACACTATACTGCCATGGGCATTTCTTTAACAGTAGCTGCCATTGGTATTCTGTTGGCTGTTCTCTTTTATCTCTTGAGGAAAGTGGATGCGGCTAAGGTTGCTGGGGTAGCAAATAAATTAGGGCTTTACAATCTGTCATTTAACAAATTCTATATTGATGAAATCTACAATTTCATAATTTACAAACCCTTTTTGACAATATCCTGGCTATGCTCAAAACTTGATTGGGATGTTTACGATCAAAAATTTGTGGACGGTTGGGGTTGGCTCACCCTTAAGCTATCCGATAAATCCGGCGAAGTGGATTATAACTGGCTGGATCAAAAAGTGGTGGACGGATTTGGGAAAATCACCCAATATTTTGGTAAGAATTTAAAATTAACTCAAAATGGTGTGGTTCAGAATTACCTTCTTGGCGGAATGTTGGGAGTTTTGTTGCTCATTATTTTAATTCAACAATTTTAATTAGAGGATAATATGGAATCGTCAATACTAACGCTGTTGATATTTGTACCTGTAGCTGGAGCAGTTTTAATGCTGCCGTTTGCTATGTTGTACGGAAAAGAAAATGCCCATTATTATAAATGGATTGCAGCCATCACGACTGGTATTCAATTAATACTGGCAGGAATATTATATCTTAATTTTGATCCGGCTTTAAGCATTGCTGAATCACCATTTACGGTGCAAATGAATTGGATTGCGCATTTTAACATCCAGTATTTTTTAGGGGTTGATGGTTTAAGTATTCCTATGGTCTTATTGACCGCCCTTTTATCTTTTATCTGCATTATTTCCAGTTGGAAAATTGAAAAACAAGCCTTGGGCTACTTTTCCCTCTTCCTGCTATTGGATGCTGGAATGATGGGGGTTTTTTTATCCATGGATTTCTTCCTCTTTTATATATTCTGGGAAGTCATGTTGCTGCCTATGTATTTTCTAATTGGTATTTGGGGCGGTCCAAAGCGTATGTACGCTGCCATTAAATTCTTTCTCTATACATTATTTGGATCTGTATTTATGCTCCTGGCGTTATTAGCATTGTATTACTATTCCGATCCCCATACGTTCAGTCTCATTACACTTATTCATACTGTAGGGAGTATTGATGCCGAAATTTGGGGGATCAGTGTTAAGTATCTCATTTGGATTTCGCTATTTATTGGTTTTGCCATCAAGGTACCCATTGTCCCCTTTCATACCTGGCTGCCTTTAGCACACGTAGAAGCTCCCACTGCTATTTCGGTAATTCTTGCTGGAGTGTTGCTGAAGATGGGCACATACGGATTATTACGAATCAGTTATCCTTTACTGCCGGGAGAAGTAGTTAACTTTGCCTATATGCTGGCGGTGCTGGGGGTAATCAATATTATCTGGGGTGCTACCAATGCCATTGCCCAAATTGACATGAAAAAGATGGTGGCATATTCATCTGTAAGCCACATGGGCTATGTACTACTTGGAATGGCTGCGGTTATCAGTGACAGCCCTGCTGGGGCTCAGGCTGGAATGAATGGCGCAGTTATGCAGATGTTCAATCACGGAACAATTACTGCAATGCTCTTCCTGTTAGTGGGGATGATCTATGAACGGGCACATCATAGGTGGATTATTTTCCCTAATGATTATGAAAAGCCTGAACTAGCAGGCCAGCAGGGATTTGGCGGTTTAGGCGCCAAAGTTCCGGTTTATACAGGCTTCGTTGCCTTTGCATTTTTTGCTGGGCTCGGACTACCAGCTCTTTCAGGTTTTATCAGTGAAGCCATGTGTTTTATTGGTGGATTTAGTGTCTTCCGTACCTTAACCATTATTGGAACTCTCGGCATTTTATTGAATGCCATTTACTTTTTACGAGCCTATCAGAGAATCTTTTTGGGACCGCTCAATGAAGCCTATAAAGATTTGACCGATATCAGTCACCGAGAACTGTTCACTTTAATTCCATTGGTTGTGCTTATTTTATTTTTAGGCGTATATCCTGCTCCATTATTGGATATGATTAGCCCAGCCATGGACGGAATCATTAAAATCGTGCAGTCCGTAATTTAAGAGGCGCGGAAATGTCGAATCTCAGCAGTCTATCCTATTATATTCCTGAGCTGATTATTATATTAGCCATTTTGCTAGTGATCATATTGGATGTAATACCAGCTTGCAAGAAATATACCTTCTCTCTTTCCCTTGGTGCCATACTATTGGCAAGTGTATTTCTCTGGCAGAGTTATGGTGAATCTCACGGATTGTTTATGGGAATGATTAGTATTGACCCATTCTCTCATTTTTTTAAAATGATATTTTTACTCAGCACTTTTTCCATTATTCTCATATCCCGGTATGAAAAACAATTGGACAGTAAATATTCGGCCGAATATAATGCACTGCTGATGATTGTTCTGCTTGGAATGTTTCTCATGTCATCTTCAATTAATTTGATCATGATTTATCTCTCCATTGAATTGGTGAGTATTCCATCTTACATATTAGCCGGAATGCTTAAGAATGATAAGGAGTCAAATGAAGCATCCTTGAAATATGTAATTTTTGGCTCTTTCGCTTCCGGCTTAATGTTGTTTGGACTGAGCATTCTCTACGGTATCACTGGCTCAACCGATATTGGAGTAATTACCGCCGCATTGCAAACAATTGATTACCCTTTAAGTATTTACTTCCCCCTGATTTTGATACTGGTGGGATTTGGGTATAAAATCTCAATGGTACCCTTTCATTTCTGGACACCAGATGTATATGAAGGTGCGCCAACTCCAATTACAGCCTTTTTATCTGTAGCGCCAAAAGCAGCGGGGTTTGCTATTTTAATTCGTGTATTCTATACCATGTTTACCATTGATGGCAGCGTATCTGCCACCTTACCACTTGCCAATATAAATTGGCCAGCGATCATAGCCGTAGCCTCAGCCATCACTATGACCCTGGGCAATCTGCTGGCAGTACAGCAGGAAGATGTAAAGCGTATGCTGGCCTACTCCAGTATTTCTCACGTTGGCTTTATGCTCATGGCATTCACCATTGTTAGCCCAGATGCGGTGCGGGCTATCATGTTTTACCTTTTCATCTACCTTTTTATGAATCTGTCTGCATTTTATATGGCAATCTTTGCCTCCAATAAGCTTAATGCCCATCATATTGATGACTGGGATGGACTGGGCAAGAGAAATCCAATATTATGTGCTTTCATGGCACTCACACTCATTTCCCTTACGGGTCTGCCGCCAACTGCAGGATTTGTAGGGAAATTCTACATTTTTGCCGAGCTATTTAAGCATCAGCAATTCTACTGGCTGGCTGTGGTTGCTATTTTGAATTCGGTGGTAGCACTCTTCTATTATTTTAAAATAGTGAAAAGTATGTACCTGGTTGAAGGGGATGGTGCTCATGATAAAATTGTAGCCCATCCTGTGGTTAATTGGTCTATCATTTTATTTTCTGCCCAAAACCTGCTATTTTTTATTTATTGGGAGCCACTTATTGGTTTTATTGAGAAATCTATAAGTCTTTGGAGTGGTTAACTTTTACTTTACCAGCGAATTATACCTATGAATGAGAAAACAGTAAAAGATACACAGGTCATTATGCATGAATTAATTCTCCCTAACGACACCAATCTATTAGGCAATGTACTGGGCGGCAGGGTTATGCATCTCATGGATATGTGTGCAGCTATGTCGGCATATAAACATGCCCGTACAGCTGTGGTTACTGCCAGTGTAGATCAATTGGATTTTCTGGCTCCGGCTAAAATGGGAGACATCATGATATTGAAGTCTTCAGTGAATTACACCGGCAAATCTTCTATGGAGGTGGGGGTGCGGATTGAATCTGAAAATCCCAAAACAGGGGCGATGTACCACACCTCTTCTGCCTATCTCACCTTTGTTTCCTTAAATGATAATGGCAAACCCCAGGGAGTGCCAATGGTAACCCCTGAAACAGATGAGGAAAAACGACGCTTTGAGGAAGGCGAGCAACGCTATCATCAGCGTAGAGACCGATTGAAAAAGGGTAGATAAGGGTGTTTTGTGTTATTACGCTAATATGGAGTAGATTGACTGTGTTAATCCAAACACCAACACCATACATCAATTTACAACAATACTTCATTACGGCAGGCATCAACACAGTTTATGCACTCCATATAAACTAATCAGGTTTGAATATTCACTTAAAAAAGGGGCATGATCTAAAATTAGCAGGGAAACCGACTAAGCAATTAAATAATATTCAACCTGATACCGTTGTAAAGCTCCATCCGGTAGAATTTCCCGGTTTGAAACCAAAGCTGCTGGTGAAAGAGGGCGACGCTGTAAAAAAGGGTTCTCCTATATTTTTCGATAAAAATCACCCGAAAATCATGTTCACATCACCAGCCGGTGGCAGGGTCGAAAATATTGTATTTGGTGAAAGAAGGCGGATTGAAATAGTAGAAATTGCTGTTGATGATAATGCAGGGGAAATGACATTTGACTCGTTTACGCCAGATGAATTGTCAGGCTTAACCGGCGAAAAGATAATTTCTATTTTATGTACATCAGGTCTCTGGCCAACTATAAGGCGCCGACCATTTTCCAAAATTGCGGAACCGGATAAGTCTCCTAAGTCCATTTTTATTTCTACTATGTCAACAGCTCCGTTTGCAGCAGATGTAGAAATAATTCTTGAGAATACTACGGAGGAAAAAATTCAAGCAGGGATAGATGTACTTCAATCCTTAACAAATGGCGCTGTCAATCTGGTGAGCCCTAAAAATGATTCCAATTCCAAATTAACGGATTTATTCAATGTGCAACATCATACCTATTCGGGACCCCATCCTTCAGGCAATGTAGGAGTGCATGTTTCCCATATTGACCCCATTAAAAATAAAGATGATTCCATTTGGTATATTTCCCTCCAGGATGTAATCTCAATTGGGACCTTATTTTTAACAGGGAAAGTGGATTATAGAAAAATTATAATGGTAGCCGGAAGCGCTGTTTCGGAAAAGCAGCACTATAGCATAAATCGCGGCACCTTAATTTCGCAGATTCTTAACAATAATAATTTAGATACAGGTGCAAGGATTATTTCAGGAGATGTACTTACCGGCTCAATTTCAAATATGGATAATGCTATTGGGTTTTATCATGAGGCCATCACCGTTATTCCAAATGTGCCAGATCGAGTGTTCATGGGCTGGATCTCTCCCGGTTTTAGTAAATATTCCTTATCTAATACCTTTTTGTCTAAAATTTTACCCAAAAGAGAGCAGGTGCTCACATCCTCAATGAATGGCAGCAAACGGGCAATTTTACCTATTGGCGCAATAGAGAAAGTGATGCCCTTAAATATTTTGCCAACTATGCTGGTAAAATCCATAATTGCCAATGATATTGAAAATATGGAACAGTTGGGAATTTACGAATGTGATGCAGAAGATTTTGCATTATGCTCTTTTTCAGACGCTTCAAAAATGGATATTACCGGAATTATCCAGAACGGCTTAGACTTTGCCGAGGCAGAAGGGTAGAATGAAATTCCTGCGCAATTTATTAGATAAAGTTGAGCCCAATTTTACAGGTAATGGAAAGTATTCCAAGTTTTACCCCCTCTATGAGATGGCAGATACATTCCTTTTTACTCCAGCAGATAAAACCAGAAACGGACCCCATATTCGTGATGCTATCGATTTAAAACGAGTGATGTCATTTGTTGTGATTGCCATGTTGCCGGCTTTATTATTTGGTATTTTTAATGTTGGAAGGCAAGTTAGTGAAAGTGGTACAATTATAGATATATTCCTTTCAGGTTTACCTATTGTGGTACCAATAATACTAACATCTTATATTGTTGGCGGATTCTGGGAAATGATTTTTGCCGTTTTGCGAAAACATGAAATTAATGAGGGTTTTCTGGTAACCGGAATGCTCATACCTTTAGTCATGCCCCCCACGATTCCATTATGGATGGTAGCCCTTGCAACTACATTTGGCGTTGTTATTGGCAAAGAAATATTTGGAGGGACTGGTTATAATATATTTAATCCAGCCTTAGTAGCACGAGCATTCATATTTTTTGCCTATCCCGGGGCAATTTCAGGTGACAGAGTTTGGACAGTTGACGGATTATCTCAAGCCACACCTTTATTGCAAGCATCCTCTGAGCAGGGTAGCAAGGCCTTAGAATTATTGGGAAGCCAATTTAACTGGTGGGATATGTTTTACGGATTTATACCGGGCTCCATTGGCGAAACTTCCACCTTGGCAATTTTAATAGGCGCTGTATTTTTACTCATCACTCGAATTGGCAATTGGCGGATAATGGCTGGTACATTATTGGGTATGCTTTTAACTGCTAAACTGACAAATGTTTTCGGTGAAACGGTAGGCAGTTCAAACCCCATGTTATTTTTACCTGCTGAATATCACCTTGTCATGGGCGGCTTCGCCTTTGGTTTGGTATTCATGGCTACAGACCCAGTTTCTGCAGCTCAAACAGACCGAGGCCGCTGGATGTACGGCTTGCTCATAGGATTCATGTGCGTAATTATTAGAGCTATAAATCCTGCCTACCCGGAGGGGATGATGTTAGCGATTTTATTTGCAAATGCATTTTCACCCCTTATAGATTATTTTGTCATGAAATCTCATATTAAACAGAGATTGAAGCGCTTTGCAGCATAATAATTTATATACATTTAAATTTATTACCATCATTACCCTTGTAGCTAGTTTCCTACTGGCATTGGCATCAACGCAATTGAAAGAACTTCAAGAATTTAATGTAGAGCTTGATAGAAAGAAGAATATTTTAAAGTGTATTGGCAAGGATGTGGCTCTAATGAAAGCTGAAGCGATTATCGTGGAATATAAAAGTAACATAAGCAATATTATTCTAAATCTCAACGGAAGTACCGTTGAGAATATTACTTCTGAGAATTTGGAATCCATTCAAAATAAATCAACTGGACAATTAAACTATTTTCTAGATAATGTTGAGTACTTACCTGCTTATAAGTCTTCAAGCCCTGAAGCGTTTATAATTCCGATATCTGGTAAAGGATTATGGAGTACCTTATATGGTTATTTTGCCCTCGAAAATGATTTAAATACGGTAATGGGCATTACCTTTTATAAACATGGTGAAACTCCCGGTTTAGGCGGCGAGGTGGAAAAGAAATGGTTCCAGAATAATTTTGTGGGTAAAAAAATATTTGATCAAACTGGTGAGCTGGTTTCCATTAAAGTAGTTAAGGGTAAGGTTAATGATGTGTACTCCGATGATGCTCTAAATCATGGGGTAGATGGTATCAGTGGCGCTACTATTACTTCAAGAGGTGTTTCTGACTTTCTGAAAAGAGATTTACTTAGATATGAAGCATATATGAAAAATAATAGAACGAACTGATGGAAAAGAAAGCCAAAGCAATTATTTCTGATCCAATGGTGGATAACAACCCTATTACTAAGCAAATATTGGGTATTTGTTCAGCGCTTGCTGTGACGGTGAAAATGGAACAGGCGGTGGTAATGTCATTGGCATTGACATTTGTTTTGGTATGCTCAAATGTAATTATTTCACTTTTGAGAAAGGGAATTCCCAGGAAGATTAGAATAATTGTGCAGCTCACAGTTATTGCTTCATTGGTGATTTTAATTGATCAAATACTGAAAGCCTATTTGTATGATATTAGTAAGCAGTTATCCGTTTTTGTAGGATTAATTATTACCAATTGTATAATTATGGGGAGAGCTGAAGCTTTTGCCATGCAGAATAATTATAAAGATGCCATGTATGACGGATTAGGAAATGCAATGGGGTATGGATCGATACTCATTATTGTATCTACATTCAGGGAATTATTAGGCAGTGGAACATTGTTCAATTATTCTATAATTCCTGCTTCTATCTATTTAGAAAATGGGGGATGGTATGTAAATAATGGCTTGATGTTATTGGCACCGGGAGCATTTATTATATTGGGATTGATTATATGGGTTCAGAGAACATATACCCATTATATTGAGGATTAATATGGAACTGCTTGAACATTATTTAAGCTTAGCAACTAAGTCAATATTTATTGAGAATATTCTGCTGGCATACTTCCTGGGTATGTGTTCATTTCTGGCAATCTCAAAAAAGATTGAAGCTTCAATAGGTCTTGGATTTGCTGTGATTTTTGTAAATGGTGTTACAGTTCCACTTAATTATTTAATAAAGGTATTTCTATTGGATGAAGGTGCTTTGTCATGGGTTGGAATTCCTGCTTTAGCAACTGTTGATTTAAGCTTTCTTGCATTTATTACCTTTATTGCAACCATTGCAGGCATGGTTCAATTAGTGGAAATGCTTTTAGATAAATTCAGCCCTGCATTGTATAATTCACTGGGAATCTTTTTGCCCCTTATTGCTGTCAACTGTTCGATTCTTGGAGCATCCTTATTTATGGGTGAGCGGGGCTATGATTTTGGTGAATCGGCAGTTTTTGGTGTGAGTTCTGGAGCGGGATTTGCATTGGCTATAGTTTCGATGGCAGCCATTAGATTTAAGCTAAAATACTCCAATATCCCTGACGGACTTAAAGGCCTTGGGATTACCATGATTCTTACAGGGCTGCTTTCCATGGCATATTTATCCTTTTCAGGAATAAATCTGTAAACAAATAATGCTTATAACTTTATCAAGTATTTTTGTATTTACGGGAGTAATCCTACTTCTGGTGTTGATTCTTACTATTGCAGAATCAAAATTATTACCCCAGGGATTAGTAAAAATATTAATTAATAAGAAGGATGATAAGTCGCCCACTGTGAATCCTGGAGCCACTCTATTAAACGCTTTATCTGCTGAAGGAATATTTATTCCCTCTGCTTGTGGAGGTGGTGGTACCTGTGCTCAATGTATATGTCAGGTGCATTCTGGTGGAGGGCAAATTCTAGCAACTGAGCTAAATCATATATCCAGAAAAGATGCCAAAAAAGATTGGCGCTTGGCCTGCCAGGTCAAAGTACGAGAAGATATGGAAATCACCGTCCCTGATGAAATATTTAGCATTCAGAAATTTGAATGTACGGTTAAATCTAATGGAAATGTTGCCACCTTTATTAAAGAATTAGTGTTGGAACTTCCCGCTGGAGAAAATCTTAATTTCCAAGCTGGCGGATTTATTCAGATTAATATCCCTGAGTATGAATTGAATTTTAAAGAATTTGATATTGAAGATGAGTATCATGAAGATTGGGACAAATTTAATATTTGGAATTTAAAGGGAAACAATACCGAGCCTCAATTCAGAGCATATTCAATGGCAAATCATCCAGCGGAAGGAAATATTATTATGCTAAATGTCCGAATTGCAACCCCGCCCCCTGCTTTATGGAATGATGCCCCTCCTGGTATTGCCTCCTCATATATTTTTAATCTGAAAGCAGGTGATAAAGTGACCATTTCTGGTCCCTATGGTGAATTTTTTATAAAGGAAACAGAAAGGGAAATGGTTTATATTGGTGGTGGCGCTGGAATGGCACCTATGCGTTCACATTTATTTCATCTGTTTCACACCCTTGAAACGGGCAGGAAAGTTAGTTTTTGGTATGGCGCACGATCAAAGAGAGAAATGTTTTACGATGAAGACTTTAAAGATATTCAAGCAAAATATCCCAACTTTTCCTATAATGTTGCTTTATCTGATCCAATGCAAGAAGATAATTGGGATGGATATAAAGGCTTTATTCATCAGGTATTATTTGATAATTATTTAGAAAACCACGAAGATCCTACAGAAATTGAATATTATATGTGCGGACCACCTATGATGATAGATGCTGCCGAAAATATGTTATACAATTTAGGGGTTGAGACCGAAATGGTAGCCTTCGATAAATTCTAGAATATAGTTTACTTCATTCCTTTTCATTTTCTGTGCCAACTCCAAGTAAAATATTAACTATATTATTATTTGTATTTACTCTTAATTGCGGTACGAAGCAACCCATTCAACTTTCAGGTGAAACCATGGGGACCACCTATCAAATTACATTAATAAATCACTCAAATAAAAAGGTTGATACTATTCAATTACAAGGGAAATTGGATTCATTATTAATCGAAGTGAGTAATATTTTCTCAACCTATATTAAAACCAGCGAATTATCGCGATTCAATGACAATTTAAGTACAATGCCAATCAACATTTCATCTGAGTTTTCTGAGGTTTATCTGAAAGCTGAAAATATTTCTATAAGTTCTGATGGAAGTTTTGATTTTACTGTGTTACCCCTAATTAAACTTTGGGGTTTTGGATCTGATTTTACAATTTCTAAAATTCCTTCTGATGAGAAAATAAAAGAGGTTTTATATTTTTCGGGAATAGATAAATTAGAATATGAAGATAATAATTTGCGTAAAATCAATAAGCAGACTCAAATAGATTTCAGCGCAATTGCAAAAGGCTGGGGAGTGGATCAAGTCGCTTTATTGTTAGATACTCTGGGATTTGAAAATTATATGGTTGAAATCGGTGGGGAGATAATGGTTTCTGGCTTTAATCAATATTATGAAAAATGGACCATCGGCATTCCCGTGCCTGAAAATTTAAATTCAAAATTATACACCCAAATAGAAATAACCAATTTAGCAGTAGCAACATCTGGTAGTTACAATAACTATTTCACTTTGGAAGATATAGACTATTCGCATATTCTTGATCCAATAACTGGGTATCCCATAAAGCATGATTTAGTCAGTGCCACAATTGTCGCACTAGATTGTGCCACTGCTGACGCTATTGCAACCGGAGTAATGGTAAAAGGATTTGATGAAGGACTTAAGTGGGTCAACACTCTACCAAATGTAGAGTGCTTATTAGTGAAAATTACAGATACTGGGAAATATATTAAAGGGAAGAGTAGTGGATTTAGTTATTAATATGAGAAATGGAGTTCATATTACTGAGCTGACATTTTATTTTCTTAGTAATTGTGCAGTCACAGGATTCTCCGCAAGATCCTTTGAGAATTTTATTAGAAAAGATTACTCCAATGCTTAATAAAAATATCATGAATGCAAAGATTAGAATTGTTAGAAATATAGTTAGCATATGTAGGAGTAAATTTAAGTCTATTATAATTGAAGGGCTGAATTAAATATTCGGATAACATTATTAATGAAAACTAAAAATATATTATTTATTTATCTTCTTTGTAGTTCAATATTTGCATCCTCTGGAAACCTTGGTGAGGATTTGCCATTATTTTCCATCGTACCGTTTATTGGTATTTTGTTTTCAATTGCGGTTGTACCACTTGTGGCTCCAATATTCTGGCACAGAAATTTTGGAAAAATATCCGCATTTTGGGCAATATCCTTTCTACTTCCCTTTATAATCTGGAGAGGTTTTGATGAAGCGTTCCATCAGTTTCTGCATGTTATTCTTCTTGAGTATATACCCTTTATATTACTTCTATTAGCGCTTTTTACAATTTCGGGTGGGATTCGCTTAAAAGGATATTTAGCTGGTACTCCCAAGATAAATACTCTTATTTTATTCATTGGTACAGCTCTGGCATCCTGGATGGGAACTACCGGTGCAGCCATGTTGCTTGTACGCCCAATTTTGAGATCTAATAAAAACCGTAAAAATAAAATTCATACCATTATCTTTTTTATATTCCTCGTTGCAAATATTGGAGGATCATTAACCCCTCTGGGTGACCCGCCATTATTTTTGGGATTTTTACATGGCGTTAACTTCTTTTGGACTACTAAAGCCCTATTCGTACCCATGTTGGTATCTTCACTTATTTTATTAATTGTTTACTTTTTATTAGACACCTATTATTACAAAAGAGAGAATCATTCCGTAAATGAAGACCAGTATAAAGAGCCCTTAAGTATTGAAGGAAAAGGAAATTTCATTCTTTTAGTTGGAGTGATAATAGCAGTACTATTGAGTGGATTTTGGAAGCCTGAATTTAGTGGTATATCTCTGCATGGAATTCATTTGACGATACCCAATACTATGCGAGACATATCATTGGTATTGCTTACGCTGCTAAGCTGGAAGTTTACAGATTTGAATATTAGGAACCAAAATGGATTTACCTGGTTTCCAATTTTAGAAGTTGCCAAACTATTTGCGGGCATATTTATTACAATAATTCCTGCAATTGCTATTCTTAGTGCAGGACAAAATGGAGTGATGAGTAGTGTTATTCAATTGGTAACTGATGATACAGGGAATCCCGTTAATTACATGTATTTCTGGCTCACTGGTTTACTTTCGGGTTTTTTGGACAATGCACCTACTTATCTTGTATTTTTTAATATTGCTGGCTCCTCCACACCTGAAGGTATGGGAATTGCTGATTACTTAACGCATGGAATTCCAGGAACTTTAACAGCAATATCTTTAGGAGCTGTATTTATGGGGGCTATGACTTACATTGGTAATGCGCCTAATTTTATGGTAAAATCCATTGCGGAAGAAAATGATATACCAATGCCAAGCTTTTTTGGATTCATGCTCTGGTCAATTCTTATATTGATTCCCGTATTTATGATTGTAAGTTTAACAATGATTTAAGGAGAAATATATGTTTAACAAAATAATATGCGCAACAGATTTAAGTAAAGAAAATGACACTGCTATTTCAAAAGCTGTACAGGTGGCTCATCAATTTAATTCATCTATAATTATTTTAAATGTTCATGATGAATTTATGGAAAAGGAAGAGATGGAAATGCTGCGTGTGAGTGTGGAGTCAATTCAATCTGAATTTGAAAAAACTGCCATACTCGCAAAAAATGAAATGAAGGGAATAATTCACTCACTTCATGCTGAAGATATAAATGTTGAATTCATAATAAAAAAAGGGAAACCAAATAAAATTATCTGTGAAGAGGCTGTGAATTTAGATGCTGATTTAATTGTACTTGGCAAAAGCAGTAAAGGGAAAATTTCAAAAATTATATTGGGAAGTACGGCTACTTACGTTGTTAATCACGCCAGCGTGCCCGTTTTAGTTGTACCATAAAGTGATTAATTTAGCAATATTGTGAAATTGTTTCACACCTAATTATCGACGTAAATTACATCATAATCCATGACAAAATTAGTTGAAAATAATTGGGATGCACTGACAGCCCAAATTGAACAGAGTAAATGTATTTTGCTTTCTACTCACATTAATGGTGATGGCGATGGAATTGGGTCTGAAATTGCCTTCTATTATCTTTTAAAAGAAATGGGTAAGGAGTGCCGAATAATTAATGCAACATCAACACCAGATAACTTGAATATTATCGATCCTGATTCCATCGTTGAAGTATATGATAGCAATTTAGATAATTGGCTAAATAAAGTTGATTTAACCATAGTTTTTGATATAGGTGACCATCGAAGAGCTGGACCAATTGGAGAAAAGGTATATGAATCCAGTACTGTTATATCGCTAGACCATCATCCTGCAAAAGAGGGGCATCCATTTGATCTGAACATAGTTCATTCGGAAGCGCCAGCAACTGGTTATATGATCTGGAAGTATTTGGAATATTTAGGCAAAACTAAATCCAGGCTGCCTATTAAAATTGCAAATGCTTTATATGCTGCAGTTGTAACCGATACAGGCTCATTCAAATACCAATCTACAACTTCTGATACACATCTTATGGCTGCTCATTTAATTTATAGCGGTGTGAAAGGTTATGATATCCAGCGAAGTATTTATGAACAAAATAAATTGTCCCGAATTAGATTGATGGGGCTTATAATCCAAAATCTAAAATATTCTGATAATGGGAAAGTTGCCTGGTCAATTATCACTCGGGAGATGTTAAAAAAAGCTGATGCTGTTGATGGTGATGTGGATGGATTTACTGAATTTATAAGAACAATTGAAGGAGTAGAAGTATCCTTTATGATTCAGGAAACTAATAAAGGAAACCATCGTATCAATTTCAGATCCAGCGGAAATTATATAGTCAACGATATCGCACAATCATTTGATGGCGGCGGTCATAAATTTGCAGCTGGTGCAAGAGTTGATGATATGTCTATCAAGGAAATTGAATTAAAAATTATTAACAAATTAACAGAAAAGATTAATGGGGAGTTCAATGGCTATAAAAAGTGATTTCTGGATTGAAAAAATGTCTCTTGAATATGGCATGATTGATCCCTTTGAATCAAAGCAAGTGAGAGATGGTAAGATATCCTATGGCCTTTCTTCATTTGGTTATGATATACGTGTGTCAAATGAATATAAAATATTCACAAATGTAAATAATAGTATTATTGACCCAAAGAATTTTGATTCAGCCTCATTTGTAGATTTTATAGGGGATGTGTGCATTGTGCCTCCTAATAGCTTTGCATTGGCCAGATCTGTAGAATATTTTCGCATTCCTCGTGATGTTTTAACTATTTGTGTAGGTAAATCAACCTATGCAAGATGTGGTATTATTGTAAATGTCACTCCATTTGAACCAGAATGGGAAGGTTATGTGACATTGGAAATTTCAAACAGTACACCATTGCCTGCAAAAATTTATTCAAACGAAGGATTGTGTCAGGTATTATTTTTTCAATCTGATGAGGATTGTCGTACATCGTACAAGGATAAAGCGGGAAAATATCAAGAGCAAATTGGTATAACTCTCCCTCGAATGAAAAAGGCTATCATTTGATAATTACAATTGCTAAAGATGCGGGGTATTGCTTTGGAGTTAGAGATGCTGTAAATATTGCGTATGACTCTTCAGAGAAGAATGGGGATGTGTATATGCTTGGTTCCATTGTTCATAATGAAAAGGTTGTAAATGATTTAAAGAATGCAGGTGCAAAAATTGTAAAATCATTGAATGATGTCCCTCAGAAAAGTCCAATATTATTTAGAGCACACGGAACTATACCAAAATTATGGGATGAAGCAATAGAAAAAAAAATGAATATAATTGATGCAACCTGTCCTCTTGTTTATGAAATTCACCAAGAAGTCAAAAAGCTCGCTGAAGATGGTCGTAAAATCATAGTAGTTGGTGATCATGGACATGACGAGGTGGTTGCCATTGCTAATCAGGTAGAAAATGCAATTGTTATTTCTTCCACTGAAGAGGCTTTGCAATTAAAGAAAGTGAAAAGAGTAGGAGTTGTTAGTCAATCCACTCAAGCCATTGAAAATGTTCAGGCAATTATAAATATTCTAATGACTAAGGTATTTGACTTGCATTTTGTTAATACTATATGCTTTCCCACAAAAAGAAATCATGAGCAAATAAAAGATATGGCAAAGATAAATGATATAATGATAATTATTGGATCATTTACCAGTGCAAATTCAAATAGATTAACGCAATTGTCTTTAGCTATTAATCCACAATCTTTTCAAGTTGCCGATTCCAAGGATTTAAACCCTAAATGGTTTAAAAATAAAGATAGTATTGGTATCTCTGCAGGAGCATCTACTCCAGATTATCTTATTAAGGAAGTTAAAGAAAATATAGAAAATATATATAAGGAAAAATTATGGAACAAGGATCGTACGAAGTTAAAGTTGGCTTAGCAGAAATGCTAAAAGGTGGCGTCATTATGGATGTCACCACTTCTGACCAAGCGCAAATCGCAGAGGATGCTGGTGCAGTGGCTGTGATGGCATTAGAAAGGATTCCTGCTGATATACGCACCGATGGTGGTATTGCAAGAATGTCTGACCCATTAATGATAAAAGATATTCAAAAAACGGTTTCAATTCCTGTAATGGCAAAATGTCGAATCGGTCACTTTGCAGAAGCCCAAATACTGGAAGCATTGGAGGTTGATTTTATTGATGAAAGTGAAGTACTCACTCCAGCAGATGACAATAATCATATTTATAAACATGATTTTAAAATTCCCTTTGTATGCGGAGCAAAAAATTTGGGGGAAGCATTAAGAAGGATAGGGGAAGGTGCGGCAATGATTCGAACAAAGGGAGAGGCAGGATCTGGAAATATTGTAGAAGCAGTTCGCCACATGCGGAGTATTATAAATGAGATTAATATGCTAAGTACTCTTGAACATGATCAACTCATGGCGACAGCAAGAGATTTTCAAGCTCCATTCTTGCTAGTAGAACAGGTTGCAAAAATTAAAAAATTACCTGTACCCAATTTCAGTGCTGGAGGGATAGCAACACCAGCGGATGCTTCTCTTGTAATGCAATTGGGAGCTGAATCAGTTTTTGTTGGTTCTGGAATCTTTAAATCAGAAGATCCAGCTTCTCGGGCAAGAGCCATAGTTGATTCTGTAACCCATTATATGGATGCAGATAAACTTGCCATTGCTTCTTCTGGTTTGAAATCTGCAATGAAAGGATTGGATATTTCTGAAATTCCGGATGATCAAATGCTCCAGGATAGAGGGTGGTAAGAAAAGTTGGAGTTTTAGCTCTGCAGGGAAATTATATTCAACATAAGAAAATGTTGGATATATTGGGGATAAATAATATTCTAGTTCAATATCCTCGAGAATTAGAGAAATGTGATTTACTCATAATACCTGGGGGAGAATCAACTGCAATTTCTAAACAAATTGACAGAAATAAATTCCGTCAGCCAATAATGAATTTCGTGGAAACAAATTCTATTTTTGGCACCTGTGCAGGAATGATTCTATTATCATCAACAAAGGAAACAAATAATTTAAAATCATTGGGTGTAATGGATTTTAATGTTGAACGCAATGCCTATGGTCGGCAGGTGAATTCATTTACTGAAATCGTGCAGCTTGAATTTGATAGTACAGATAATTTTAATGCTTTATTTATAAGAGCTCCTAAAGTGTCATATTTAGGAAAAGGAATAAAAATATTAGCAACATATAAAAATACGCCGGCGATGATTACTGATGGAAAACACTTTGCTACTACCTTTCATCCGGAAATTGGTACTGATGTCAGAATTCACAAGTATATTATGGAGAAAATAAATGCATAAGCTCTCCCTTCTTTCTAAAATTGATTCCCCTGAAGATATTAAAAAACTGAATACAAACGCATTGCGAAAGCTTTCGAGTGAGGTTGGACAATATATTCAGGATGTTGTTGAAAACGTAGGCGGCCATTATTCATCACCACTGGGTGTGGTTGACTTAACTATTGCCTTACATTATCTTTATAATTCACCCTCTGACAAAATTATTTGGGATGTGGGTCATCAGGCTTATGCTCATAAAATTCTCACCGGAAGGAGAGAGGAATTCAAAAAGATGCGTCAAAAAAATGGAATAAGTGGTTTTTTAAAGCGGGATGAAAGCCCTCATGATATTTTTGGAGCTGGACATGCCAGTACTTCTATTTCTGCGGCTTTAGGGTTCGCACACGCGAGAGATCGCAAGAAAACAAAAGATCAGATTATTGCCATAATAGGAGATGGGGCAATGACTGGTGGATTGGCATATGAGGGCATAAACAATCTTGGATATCATCGGACCCAGTTAACAATTGTATTAAACGACAATTCACATTCCATTTCAAAATCAGTTGGAGCATTATCTCATTATTTGACACGGGTAGTTACCAATCCAACCTATAATCGTATTCGAAATGATATTTGGGAAATATCAGGCAAATTACCACTTTCCAGCCATATTCGAAAAATTATGAGAAAAACCGAAGAGGGTATTAAAGGCTACTTAACTCCTGGTGCATTATTTGAAGAATTAGGATTGCGTTATATAGGTCCAATTGATGGTCATAATCTAGATGAACTCATTCGAACCTTCCAGGCGGTTAAAAAAATGAATACTCCGGTTTTGGTTCATGTGTATACTCATAAAGGTAAGGGAAGTAAATTAGCTGAAAAAGATGCTGTTAAATATTACAGTATGGGTGGTAAGGCTAACCAAAAAGTAGAAAATGTTGCTCCTGATTATTCAAAAGTGTTTGGGAAGTCAATTACACAGCTAGCAGAAAAAGATGATAAAGTTCTTTGTATTACAGCTGCTATGGAAATTGGCACAGGAATGACACCCTTTATTGAAAAATATCCAGACAGGTATGTGGATGTAGGGATTGCTGAAGAACATGCTGTAACTTATTCCGCAGGTCTTGCTGCAGAAGGGTATAAACCAATTGTACCAATTTATTCAACTTTTATGCAGAGGGCTTATGATCATATTTTTCATGACGCCTTACTTCAAAAATTACCTCTACTCTATTGTATGGACAGGTCGGGTGTAGTTGGTCCTGATGGGCCTACCCATCATGGAGTTTTCGACATGGCTTTTATGCAGACCTTGCCAGGCATGATTATTACAGCTCCAAAAGACGGCAATGAATTAAGAAATTTAATTGCCACTGCATTGGTATCTGGAAAAAATTTTTCCATTCGATATCCAAAGGCATCCAGCCGAGAGTTTGAGGAAAATGGTACAGCAGAAATTTTAGAAATTGGAAAGTGGGATGTTCTCCATTTAGGTTCTGAAACAGCAATTTTTGCTGTAGGTTCCATGGTTGGAATGATATTAGATGCTAAAAAGGACATATACTCAGAGATGGGGTATCTCCCCACTATTATTAATGCCCGATTTATTAAGCCATTAGATTCTGAGCTAATAATTGAAATATGTCAAAATCATAAGAATATAATCACAATTGAAGAAGGGGTTTTATCCGGTGGCTTTGGTTCTACTGTGAGTACATTTTTACATGATAATGGCTTGGGCAATAGATTGCATCGTATTGGTATCCCTGATAATTTTGTAGAACATGGTACCAGAGATGAATTATTAAACGAGCTTGGTTTATGTTCTGAGACTATAATTTCAGTATTAAAGAGTGAAAATTTAAAAGAAGAAGTTTATGAATTATAAATTCTCTGATTCTGAAAATAAATGGAAGAAAGATGTAGAAAAATCTTCTCAGCGTGATTATAGCTTTAAATCTGCATCCGGAGAAGATGTGGATTTATTGTATTATCCAGAAGATAATGAAAATGGCTACATTGATAAATTAAACTTCCCCGGACAATTTCCATATACAAGGGGAATCCACCCTAATCTTTATAGAGGTAAATTGTGGACGATGAGACAATTTGCCGGGTTTGGTACGCCTGCTGAAACCAATCAACGCTTTAAGCATCTGTTGAAACAAGGCCAAACCGGATTATCAGTGGCTTTTGATATGCCCACATTAATGGGTTATGATGCTGACCACCCATTATCTGAAGGGGAAGTTGGTATGTGTGGTGTTGCTATAAGTTCACTTAAAGATATGGAAATATTATTTGAAGGGATTGATTTATCTAAAATTAGTGTTTCCATGACTATAAATGGTCCGGCAGTCATATTGTTTGCCTTTTATGTTGCAGTTGCACAAAATCAAGGTGTAGATATTTCAAAATTAAATGGAACGCTGCAAAATGATATCCTGAAGGAATTTATAGCGCAAAAAGAATGGATATATCCTCCTTCTGAGTCTATGCGTATCATCATGGATATGATTCAGTACTGTACAAAAGAAATGCCAAAATATAATACTATTTCTGTAAGTGGTTATCATATTCGAGAAGCCGGTTCCACCGCTATTCAAGAACTCGCCTTTACTTTAGCGGATGGTTTTTGTTATGTTGAACATGCCATTAAGGCAGGACTAGATGTTGACGAATTTGCCCCCCGATTATCATATTTTTTCAATTCTCATTTAGATTTCTTTGAAGAAATTGCAAAATTTAGAGCCGCACGGCGAATTTGGGCTCATGTGATGAAAAATAAATATGGAGCTAAATCTGAAAGATCATTAAAATTACGATTTCATGCTCAAACAGCTGGCTTTAGCTTAACTGCCCAGCAACCGCAGAATAATATTAGCCGTACAGCATTTCAGGGGCTTGCCGCTGTATTGGGAGGTACACAATCGCTACATACTAATTCTATGGATGAGACTCTTGCCCTACCTTCGCAACATGCCGCTGAAATAGCTCTGCGAACTCAGCAATTAATTGCATTTGAAACTGGTGTGACAAATGTGGTTGACCCCTTGGGTGGATCATGGTATGTTGAAGAGCTCACGGAAAAGATGGAAAATGAAGCATATAAATATTTTTCAAAAATTGAAGAATTAGGAGGTGTGATTCCAGCTATCGAAATGGGCTATTTTCAGCGGGAAATAGCCGAGGCAGCTTCCGATTATCAAAGAAGAGTCGATTCAAAAAGACGAATTGTAGTTGGAGTTAATGAATTTAGTAAAGAAAATGAAGAAATAGATATACCTATATTAGAAATTAGAAAGGAAGTTCAAATTGAACAAATTGAAGGTTTAACATCTTTACGAGAAAAAAGAAATGAAAAAGATGTAAAGGTAAAAATTAAATCTATTTCTGATGCATGTCGTACAGATTCAAATTTAATACCATTAATTATAGATGCTGCACAGTCACATGCAACTTTGGGCGAACTTGTTGATTCAATGAAAGTTGTCTTTGGTGAATGGCAGGAGACGGCTGTTGTTTGATGGAAATAGTAACGGACCTGCATATGGATTCAACTTGCTCAGATGGGAAGTACCCACACAGCATATTTTTATATAAAGTTGTAAATTCGGGGCTTTCATCCTTAAATCTATCTGACCATGATACCATTGATAATAATCCCATTATAAGTACCTTTATAAAAAATAAAAGCATTGATATACAATTTATCCCTGCATCTGAAATTGACTGTGAACAAAATGGAGACTTCATATACACTCAAAAGCATAATTTATTAGTTGCTTGCGGCTCTGATTTCCAGGGCATGAATCATAAACTATCAGAAGGCTCATTTGGAATTGACGTAGATTAATTAAATAACATAATTGAAAAATTAAATTAAATGAAATCTCCTGAAAGTGTATTCCAGCATGATAATCCTTTTACAATAGGTATTGAAGAGGAATATATGTTATGCAACCCTGAAACGGGCGAATTAATAAATCGCGCTAATGAGATTATGGATAATATAGCCAACGATTTAAAATCAAGATATAGTTATGAATTAATACTCTCAGAAATAGAAATAAACACATCTGTCTGCAAAACAGTTTCCGATGCTTTAGAGGAAATTACTTATTTGCGTGCAAATACAAAAAAGATGGGGGAATCCCTTGACTTTCGGTTGGGTATAGGTGGTACCCATCCAACTGCAATCTGTAAGGATCAAAAATTTGTAGATAATGATTCATACAGGTGGGTAGCGGACCAATTAAGTTACTATGCTCGGAGAAATATTACATTTGCTAACCATGTTCACGTTGCAGTAAATGATGCAGAATGTGCAATACATGTGGCTAATTCATTACGCAGATGGATAGCTCCGCTTTTGGCATTAAGTACTAATTCACCATTTTTTGAAGGTGAATTCACCGGGTTAAGGTCTTCTCGGACTTTTCAATTTGGTGTATTCCCGCGCACGAATATTCCGGTACGATTTAATGACTTTAAAGAGTATAATAATTTAATTGATAAATATTTAGAAACAGAAACTATAACCAAACCTAGACAAATATGGTGGAAAATCAGACCTCATATTGATTTTGGAACTATAGAATTTAGAATATGCGATGCGCAGAGATCGCTCAGAAATATAGAGATGTTAGCTGCATTAGCTCAAGCATTGGTTCACCGCTCTGTTGAGGATTATAACTCCAAAACACTTATAGAGTCATTTAATATGGAGTACCTTTATGATAGTCTTTGGAAAGCAACTCGATTTTCAATGGATGCTAAAATAATTGATCCAGTCACTCATAAAGTTTGTTCCTTAAAAGAGCAAATAGGTAAAATGATGAAGTATTCTAATGATTCTCTACATTTCTTTAATAACTCTCATGTAGTAAAATCTGTGAATCATATTTGTGAAAATGGCACTGAAGGAGATGACCAGATTGAAGTCTATAACAATTCTGGATTTGTAGGGTTAAAGAGTTATTTAATGGACAATATAGAATTTCAACATAATTAACAGGAGTAAATGAAAAATGTCAAGAAAAGTAGTTCATGTAGTTGGTACAGGTACAATAGGGGAGCCCTTAATTGGTTTGTTATGTGACTTTAAAGAAGATCTCGGTATTGATGAGGTAAGTTTTCACAAGAACACACCTCTTACAACAGATAGATCAAAAGTGAAGAGCCTCATGAGCAGAGGGGCCAGGCTTACAACACATGAAGAAAAATTTGATGGATTTAATGCAATCGGATTAAAGCCAGAATTTCATACAGAAGAAGCTATCAATAGAGCGTCAGTAGTAATTGATTGTACCCCAAAAGGTTTTGGTCATGCAAATAAGCAGCGCTATTATGAGAAATATTTACATAATACAGAAGGATTTGTTGCTCAAGGAAGCGAGTTTGAATTTGGAAAAATGTATGCACGCAGCATTAATGATTCTTCCCTCATCCATGGTGAAGATAAATTTATTCAGGTTGTATCTTGTAATACTCACAATTTATCATCAATTGTAAATAATTTAGCTCTGATTGATGGTGAGGACAATCTGATTGAAGGAAGGTTTAATTTAATTAGAAGATCCAATGATGTTAGTCAATCCAATAACTTTGTGCCCTCTCCACAGGTAGGGAAACATCAGGATAATGAATTTGGGACCCACCATGCCAGAGACGCTGCATTACTATTCAAAACATTGAATTTAGATCTCAATTTATTTTCATCTGCAATGATTGTAAATTCTCAGTATATGCACATTCTCCATTTTCATTTAAAAGTAAAGAAACCAACCAATATTCAAAAGATTATTGCCAGGTTCGATACCAACGATCTTATTGCTACAACTGACAAAGTAAACGCAAATGAGGTGTTTAGTTTTGGTCGGGACCATGGCCATTTCGGGAGAATATTAAACCAAACAGTTGTTTCACTTCCATCCTTAAATGTTCGCAATGAAACTGAAATTACAGGTTTTTGTTTTACTCCACAAGATGGTAATTCTCTGCTGAGTTCTATTGCCATTACTGAGTGGTTTTTATACCCTCATTCCTATGAAAGTAAAATACAATGTTTGGGGTCATTCTTTTTTGATGAGGTATAAAAAAACTTTTTATTGCTTACTATAAATGATTCAATTATTAAAAAATAAACTCTCTGGTTACTGTAAGGAAATAAATATTCCTTTACAAGACCTCTCAATTTTACATTCCTTTTCAGGAGGAATTGATAGCACTGTTTTAGCTTCACTATTAATTGAGTTAAGGGAAAAATATGGCTTTAAATTAACCTTGATGCATTTTAATCATAATGCTGATATAAATGCCAATATTAGAGAAAAATTCTGCAACTCATTTTCAACTAATAATAAAGTAGATTATTACAGTAAAGATTTATTTATTAATCACAGCGAAAATTTTGAATCTTCTTCAAGGAAGTTAAGATATTCTGAGTTAAATACTATTGCTGGTAAGATCAAAAGTCATATAATTATTACCGCCCACCATCTGGACGATCAAATTGAAACATTATTTATGAAAAAACTGGATAATTCAGATTGGATATCTAAAATAGGAATTCGTGAAAAATTAGATAAAATAAGACGACCTCTTTTATCAGTACGAAAAAAC
>JACKQG010001680.1_pt1 | contig 26718 bp, 27 predicted proteins | sample 8237621 | NCBI WGS metagenome assembly JACKQG01 (sample SAMN15677084, study PRJNA649215) | marine metagenome | biome: marine; feature: Black Sea; material: saline water; isolation source: suspended particulate matter (SPM) from the Black Sea western gyre | collected 2013-06-09/2013-06-10 | depth... | reverse complement strand
AAAGTTGAATTTGATCCGGAAAAGATCTCTTATGCCGAGATTCTTGATTATTTTTTTCGCCTGCACGACCCTACGACGCTGAACAGACAGGGGAACGACAGGGGAACACAGTATCGGTCCCTTATCCTGTATCAGGATGAGACGCAGAAAGAAATTGCCGAGAAGGTAAAAGAGCAGGTCAATGCATCAGGAGAATGGAAGGATCCTGTTGTAACGGAAATAGCGCCATCTGCAACATTTTATCCGGCTGAAGAGTATCATCAGGATTATCTGCAGAAAAATCCGAACGGATATATGTGCCATTTTCTAAGGGATTAGTTGCTTTGCCGACCACAGCAGAGTATACCACATCGAGATACCAATCAATAAATGAATCATGTAAAACAAATACAAGGAGTTCCAGTGAAAAAAGGATATATGCGATTGCTGTCGGCTGGATTGGTGGGCCTTTTTATCGGTGTTTTTGCCATTGCACCTGGTTTTGCTTACCAGGGGGGATCAGGTATCCCCAGCTGTCACGATGATATTGCCGTTAAGAGAACAGAGCCCGGAGTAAGCCCTGACTGTACTCCGCCTATTTTAACCGAGGAGAAATCTCTCGAAATTCTCAAGAATTTTGTCGTTAAAAAAGTCAAAGGGAAATGGTATATGTTTCTCTCCGCAGAGGATTTCGACGGGAAATTGGATGGTGCATCCCGCTGGAAGTCTATCAGTTTTTTAATTCAGGCTGTGGAAAGTCTGTTTTCTGAGCAGGCAGAATGCTTTATTGTCAGAGTGCCGGAGACTTCCGAGGAAAAAGAGGCCCTGTTGGCCGGAAATTATCCTCAGAAGCTTGTAGCTGCATCAGCGCAGCATGTTGCGTTGTCGGAAGACGAAGAGAGCCGCAAGAAATGGCCTGAATACCACCATCCTCTTTTTTATAAAATAACGGTGTATTAGCGTTTTTCTCGACGGCTTCGTGGTGTATTTTTAAATAGAGGCGGAGAATCCCTGGTTGTCTCGCTGAAGAGCAGTTACTTTTCCAGGGCCTGAAAGACAAGCTCTTGTGTTGTATCGAAATCGAAGGGTTTGGTGATGAATTCACAGGGGTGTATATCATCAGCGCCTTCAATATTGTTGATAAAATCCTCTTTGTCGCGATATTTTCCGGACATGAAGATGAATTTGGCAGAAGGATGGTCTTTTTTGATGGTTTTTGCCAGGTCCAGACCATTTATGTCGGGGAGAGTAAGGTCGATGATGAAGAGATCAAAATCCGGAAACGCTTTTACTTCTTTCAGCGTACTTGCCGCTGTTGATGCGGTCCTGATCTCAACGGATTCTGTTTTTAATGCTTCTGTCAGCCCAAAAAGAATCAGGCGTTCATCATCGACGATTAAAATATGTTTTTTCACGAGTAGTTTTTGCCTTGCGTGTGGTGCGTTTTTTCAAGGTATCTTACTTTGCCTGCCTGAATTCAAATTATAATACGAAATGGTACCATATTGCCATGAGACTTTTTTGTTTTTTGGTACTATTTGACTTCCTTGCAGAAAAAGCACTTGTATGCTGCCAAAATTGGTTCGCTGCCGTGAAGGACTTGTATTGATAATGGAGTATGATATATTGCTGGTTAGAATTTCTTCAAGGTACCTCAAACAATAATAAAAGACCCTGATTTGTATATGTTTCTTCATAGTTTGGCGAAAAAAATATCGAAACAGAGATACTCATTAGCCTTGCTTGCGGCATGGTCGGTTCTCATTTTTTTATCAGCTGTCTGGAATATTCACGAGAATTTCCGGGGGACATATAGCAAAGCGGTTATTGAGGCGGAGACCATCTTCCAGCACAACCTTGCATATCGACGCTGGAACAGTATGCATGGCGGCGTGTATGCGAAAGTCACTGAAATAAACCCGCCGAATCCGTATATTGTCATCGGGCAGCGTGATCTTGTTGCTCAGGATGGTACCGAGTACACCATGATTAACCCCTTCCAGATGACCAGACAGGCCTATGATCTCCTGAAGAAACAGTCACCTGAACTGGCTGTTTATAACAGGACAGTCAGCCTGGATCCGCTTAACTCTGATAATATTCCCGATGAATGGGAGATAAAGGCCCTGGAAGGTTTTGAGTCCGGCAAAGGGGCAATAAGTGAAATTACGACAATAGGCGGTCTGCCCTATATGCGCCTGATGTCACCATATATCACCGAAGAAAGGTGTCTGGGCTGTCATGAGCACCAGGGGTATGATGTGGGCGATATCAGGGGTGGAATGAGTATTTCCGTTCCCATGCAGCCTTATTATGAGGCTGCGGCTTCTGCCAAGGAAATCATTGTCATGACCCACATGCTCCTGTGGATGCTGGGTGCGGTGACAATTACCCTGTTGTTTTTCGGGTTAAGCAGATATCAGGCGAGAATTGTTAAGAATGAAGAGAAGTTTAGAATTGTTTCGGAATTTGCCTATAATTTTGAGTACTGGGTAAACGAAAACAAAAAAATTGCTTTTATATCTCCATCCTGCGAACGGGTGACAGGGTACTCCCGTAAAGAGTTTTTAAAAAAATCCCATATGTTTTTTGATATGATTCACCCGGATGATAAGGGCATGTTCAAGAATCATCTCAAGGAGTTTGATGAACCGGTACATGATGACATGGAATATCGTATTATCACCAAAAAGGGTGATGTGCGCTGGCTCTCCCATGTCTGCACTCCAATATATGTTGACGGCGAATTTCGGGGACGACGTGGAAGTAACAGGGACATAACAGAGAATAAGCTCCTGGAAGAAGATCTCGTTCAGGCCAAGAAAGTTGAGAGTCTTGGCCATTTTGCAGGAGGAGTGGCCCATGACTTTAATAATGTCCTCACCTCTATTTCGACGATAACACAATTGTTGAAAAGTAAAATAGACAAAGAGGACACAACACTGCATGAATATATCAACTATATTACTGTGGCCTCAAAGCTGGGCCAGAATCTGACATCAAATCTTCTTCTTTTTGGCCGCAAACGCACCACTGATTTAAAGAAGTTGCAATTAAATGAAATTATACAAAATATAGATAATATTCTCCTGGTTCTTTTGACGGACGAAATTGATTGCACAATAACGCTTGCCGACAAAGAAAATTTTGTCATGGGCGATCCTCACCAGATTGAACAGATTTTAATCAATCTGGCTACCAATGCCAGGGATGCAATGCCGAACGGGGGGAATTTGACTATTGAAACAGCAATGCTTTCTCTGGACAAAAAACGACCTGGCAGGTTTGGGGATATTCCTCCCGGGGACTATATGAGCCTGACTGTTTCCGATACAGGATCCGGCATAAATGAAACGGACCTGGCCACTATTTTCGAACCTTTTTATTCAACCAAGGCCAGTACAAAGGGCACAGGCCTTGGACTGGCTATTGTTGACAATATAATCAGGCAACATAAAGCTTTCATCGAGATTGACAGTAAACTGGGAGAGGGAACTGCTTTCCGGATTTTCTTTCCTTCATGTCTGGCGGGAGATACGGAGCTGGCCCCGGTGGTAGTTTCGGGGGATAATGCCGACAGGGAGAAGGGTACTATTCTGGTGGTGGACGATGACTGGCTTATCAGGAAATCGCTGCTTATTTTTCTGCAGAACCTGGGCTATAGTGTTTTGTTTGCAGTGGATGGAGATGAAGCGGTGAGCAAGTACCAGGCGAACAGGGAGAATATCAGCCTGGTAGTGCTCGATGTAATGCTTCCGAAGAAGGATGGGTGTCAGGTGTACGAGGTCATGAAGGAACAGGATCAGGATGTGCAGGTTCTTTTTATCAGTGGCTCCACCAGCGAAGTTCTCAAAGGAAAAAATATAATGGTCACCGATGTTAATTTCCTGGCCAAACCTCTTGATATGAAAGAGTTCGGGGAGAAAGTTGAAGTACTCGTCAGAAAAGCGTAATGTGAGGTGTCGTCACTGGAATTGAAGAATGTTGGCAAGGTCGACAGGATTATGTTGAAAAGGGCAGAGCCGGTTGAGGTTCTGCCCTTTGTCGTTGGCGGGACTTTTTCAGAGAACCTGTTGTCAGCTCTTCTGACTCTCAAACAGTGTGATGAACTGTTTGAGCAGGGTAATATCTTTGTCTTCAAGCTCAGTAAAGGCAACACCTGTCTGGTATAAGCCTTTTTCTGCCTGATGGCAGTGCGCTACGTTACCACGGAGGCTTATAAGGTCATCTTCAAGAGCAATTTCAAGGGTGAGGGTATTGTCGGGGGAGTGTTCGCAGGTTGTCTCGAGAAGGATGCCATTCTCCGAAATATTGAGTGTGCGCCCCATACCTTCATGAAGCACAACTCCTTGTGCATCTTCACAAACGTACGAAAGGTTCAGGGAGTCATATCTCGGATTTTTTCTTTTTTCCACTGACATAGGTGTCTCCTGGTTATTCATGATAAGGAAGGCTTGCAAGGTCTGAAGGGTTACAGAGGCTGTCAGCCTTTTGGGCAACGCGGCCGCACTTCAGGCACATGTAATTAGGGGTTTCTATGAGTTCTTTGATTGCTTGGTATTTTTGCTGGTCGGCCAGTGCGCAGATATGCATCTGGTGATCTCCCATGCATTTTTTTTCTTCCATAATTTTTCCTCTCGTAATGCTTCTAAACAGAAGCTGTTAGCTATACGCATTTAGCTTTAAAATAAAGCAATTAAAGTCAACAAATGACACTATGCCATCAGCCAACAACTACTATTTTATGCACCATGCATAGGCATTCTGGAACATTTTCAGCCAGGGTGAAACAGTGAGGCTTTTCTTCATCTCCTGGGGAAGCCAGTGGGCCTGCCAGGCAAGAAACGACCTTTCCGGATGGGGCATCATCGCCAGATGACGTCCGTCCGGAGAACATAATCCCGTCAACCCTTCAGGGGAACCGTTCGGGTTGAATGGGTATTTTTCGGTAGGGGTTCCATCATCGTCCACATACGCTACTGCCGCCATACCTTTTTCCTTGATATCATTCATGATGGTCTGGTCCGGGAAATGCAGCCGGCCTTCGCCATGGTCAACGTGAATGCCAAAAACAAGATCTTTCATACCCTGCAGCATAATGGCGTTGCTGTCTAGAATTCGGACTGTAGACCAGCGGGACTCAAAACGTCCGGAGATGTTTCGAATAAATCGCGGCTGTTTTGCAGGGTCGATCCCCTGCCAGGGTACCCATCCCAGGAGTCCGAAAAGCTGGCAGCCGTTGCAGACTCCCAATGAAAAGGTGTCCGGCCGATTGTAGAAAGCATCAAACATCCCACGCAGCCTGTCGTTAAAGCGGATGGTCGCGGCCCAGCCTTTGGCGCTTTCCGGGACATCGGCATAGGAGAAGCCCCCCACCGCCGCAAGCCCCCTGAAGCCGTCAAGGGTAATGCGGCCTTCAAGGAGATCTGTCATGGTTATGTCCCACGGTTCAAAACCGGCGGAATAAAAGGCTGAGGTCATTTCACGGTCAGAGTTACTGCCTTCGTCACGCAGGATGGCCACTTTGGGTTTGTCGGTATTGTTCAGGACTGCTTCAGGAGAGGGTTCCGGGGTGAAACTGAGGTGATACCGGGGCCCTTTGCGGTCAAAAGAAGCCTCTCTTTCCTCGCGGGCACAATCGGGATTGACCTGGCGAAGTTCAAGCTGGTAGCTTGTTTCCTCCCACCATTGTCTCAAAAGTCGCATGTCTTCGTCCAGGACCGCTTCGGTATTGTAGGAGACCTGTATCTGTTTTTCGACCGTGGTCTTGGCAATGGTTTCGCATCCCAGTCCACGTTTGGCAAGCCGGGACAGAACTGACGGCAGATGGCTGTCATGGCATTCAAATACCAGCCCCAGTTCTTCTGAAAACAGCACTTCAAGGGCCGATCCTCTCCCCTGCATGGTGATGTCAAGGCCGCAATCGCCGGCAAAGGCCATCTCGAGGAGCGTGGTTATAAGGCCGCCGTCGCTACGGTCATGACCGCTGAGAATATGGCCTTCGGTGATTAATTCCTGGACGGCGTTAAAAGCGTTTTTCAGAATCTCGGGATCATCCAGATCCGGAGATTCATTACCAAGCTGTTTGTGAACATGGGCAAGGGACGAACCGCCAAGGCGATTTTTGCCGCCGCCGAGAGGTATAAACAACAGACTGCTTGCGCCTGGATTTTTTATGTCGGGAGTGATTGTCTTGGTAATATCTTCCATGGCAGCATACACGGAGATAACAAGTTCCCGGGGAGATTTGACGGTCTCCTCTCCAACCCTGGTTGCCATGGACAGACTATCTTTGCCGCCGTCCACTGCAACTCCGAGTGCAATCATGACATCGCGCATGGCGTCAGCGGCATCATATAGGGCGGCCCCTTCTCCGGCAAGTTTTGGAGCCCACATCCAGTTGGCCGAACATTTTACGCCGTCAAGGCTGTCAATCTTCGCCCAGACAAGATTTGTGAGGGCCTCGCCCACAGACATTCTTGCCCCGGCCCGGGGATCAACCAGCATTTTTATGGGTTGCTCGCCAATGGCGGTTGCCGCGCCGCTGAGTCCGAAATGACTCTGGGCAATAACTGCGACATCGCTTACGGTGTGCTGAAGGGGGCCGCAGCATTGTTGCTGGGCAATAAGACCGGTCACGCAACGGTCAACTTTATTGGTGAGGAATTTTTTTGAGCCGACGGAAACAAGACGCAGAACATCATGGAGGGCCTCTTTGACTGTCAGGCCAGCGGGCAGATCAAGGGGTGTTAACTGGGGAGTAATTCGGGTATCTTCAAAGGTTTTCTGCGGAATATTGCCTAAAACCTCTTCAAGTTCAAGATCGACGGGAGTCGTGCCGTCCTGCTCATCAAAGACAACAAAGCGCATGTCGCCGGTGACTTCTCCAAGGACCTCGCAATAGACTTTTTCCCGGTTGCAGATGGCCTGAAATTTTTCCATATTGGCGGCACTGATAAGGAAACCGTTCCTTTCCTGGTATTCGGCGACATATATTTCAAGAACAGACATGGTGGGGTCACCGACATTCATTTTGCGAATACCGATTCTGCCGCCGGCCTTTTCAACGAGTTCTTTCAGGACGTTGCCGGGGCCGCCGGCGCCCTGGTCATGGATAACATCGATGAGAGTGTTGTCTCCCATTTCGTTGCAGGCCCTGATGACGCGGTTCATCTTCTGTTCCATCTCCGCGTCACCGCGCTGGACAGCATTGAAGTCTAAATCTGCGACGTTGTCGCCCTGGAGCATGCTGGATGCTGCGCCTCCCCCAAAGCCGACCCTGTATGCCGGACCTCCCACCTGGATAATGAACATACCTTTTTCAGCATCCAGTTTTTCAGTGTGGCGGCTGTCAATTTGACCGATGCCGCCGGTAAACATGATAGGCTTCAGGTATCCCCAGCGCTCGCCGCCAGGAGTACGCATGTCAAAAGAACGGGTGAAACCCTGTATCATCGGCTCCCCGAACTTGTTGCCGTAATCGGAAGCGCCGTTGCTGGCTTCAATCTCGATATCAAGGGCCGTTGCCAGGTTGGAGGGGCATTCGTATTTTTCTTCCCACGGCAAGTCATAGCCGGGAATGTGGAGGTTGGCCACGCAGTAGGCAGCGGTGCCGGCAACCACAAAACCGCCCCTCCCGGTACCCTGGACATCGCGGATTCTGCCGCCTGTTCCTGTTTCCGCCCCGGGGAAAGGGGCAACGCCGGTGGGGAAATTATGGGTCTCAGCCGTAAAAATGATGTGATAAAAGCTGTCCTGCATGGAAAAAGGAGCAGGTTTGCCGGGCTGATCCGGGGTAATCGTTTTGATTTGCCGCCCGGTGATGCCGCTTGAGTTGTCCTTGAAGGCGATGACACTGTTGTCAGGGCTGGCTTCCAGGGTGGCCTGGACGATTTCCATCAGGGTCTCTTTCTTCTCTTCTCCGTCAATAATATGTTTGCCCCGGAAGAACCCGTGCCGTGAATGTTCGCTGTTGGCGTTGTTCAGGTCCATGATTTCAACGATGGTGGGGTTACGGCCATGTTTCTTGACAAAATACTCATAGTAAAAATTACGATCCCACTCGTCCATGGAGATGCCGGGGATTTCATTCAGGCCATCCGGGCCCTTGCCCATGAGATCGATATCGTAGACAGCCTCAGGCTCGATCCCGGATTCAAAGGTCGAAAGAGGCTCGGTATAGACGCATTCCGTCATCCGGTCATGATTTTTTTCGGTGAAGTCGTCCATGTCCTGGGAGTCAGGAACCAGGTATCTGCGTGATCTTTCAACCCTGCTGATTTTGTCGAGGCCGGTGGCACGGCAGATAGAGACCATGTTTGATGACCAGGCCGTGGCAAAATTAAGGCGGGGACCCACTTCCACAACCCGATCCCCTTTAAAATAAGGGGAAGGACTGACAGTCTCTCCTATAAAGCCGTCAGCGAAAAGAAGCTTCAGTTGAGAGAGCTCCTCTTCTGTCAGCGGTGAAGAAGATTCAATATTAAAACAGTACGCCATGTTCTCATCGATTTTTCTATAGAGACGGCTGATGATCTTGCCCATGTTCACACCTATTATTGGGGTAACGTTAGAGTCATTTGCAAAATGCCATAAAAGCAATTTGCAGTCATTTTTGCTTATCTCCCGTTTTCTCGGGGATGACGAATTTTGCAGGAGGCTCGTTAGATAATCATTAAAAAATATGCCGGTGATTATAACGGGAAAATTGAATTTATGCGATACCGATACAACGCTTTACCGAAATAGCAGGTAATTCATGTTTGCGAGGCAGATAAAAGAGAAGATTGATCCCGTGCGCACATCGGGCGATGCTCTTTGAAACCGTAGCCCGAAAGTGCGCAGGAGTCCTTTTACTGAATATTTTTTACAGCATTGATGAGTTCGTCCAGGGAGGTAAACGCATCAAGTTCTTTCGGGGATATAGCGGTTTCCAGGGGGGCTGCCTCCTTGAGAACAACGGGGTAATCAAGTTTCATGTTATATTTTTTCTCAAATTCATCCCGATGCAGAAACTCCATCTCGACATGCGACCCTTCCCTGAATTCCTTCCATTTCTTGTTTTCAGTGAAGGTGTCAAAGGTCATCTGGCACAGGTTGCAGGAATACGTCTCAGGGTTGACGATTTTGTGGCCTATGTCGAGCATGGAACTGACAAAGCCGCTGTCTGCGTTATATACGAAAATAAGTTTCATGGGGAACTCCTGGCCCCGCCTGCAGCGGTATGCTGAGACAGGCGGGACTGTGAGAATCAGTCTGTTTTTGTGAAGACACGATGATTTGCACCACATACCGGGCATTTCTCCGGAGCTTCATCCTCACAGGTGTAACCGCAGGTCGCGCAGACGAAGTAGTCTGTCTCAGAGGGGTTATCCAGGTTGTCCAGTGCCTTCTGGTAGAGAGCGGCATGGATTTTTTCAACTTCGTTGGCAAAGGTAAAGGTTCGCACTCCGGCTTTGTGTTCCTCGGCTTTGGCCTCTTCTATCATAGCCGGATACATGTTCTGGAATTCATGGCTTTCGCCATCGATAGCTTCTTTGAGGTTTGAAGCGGTGTCGCCAATGGCCTTCAATGCCCTGAGATGGGCATTGGCATGTATGGTTTCGGCATGGGCTGCGGCCCGGAAAAGCTTGGCCACCTGTTTGTGGCCTTCCCTGTCTGCTTTGTCGGCAAAGGCCAGATATTTTCGGTTTGCCTGTGATTCACCGGCAAAGGCTTCCCAGAGATTTTTTTCTGTTTTGCTCATAGAACTTCTCCTTAGCATAAAGTGTTATTTTTGAAGTATTACAATTTAATCCATTATGTCCTGTGCCCATGATACAGCGGCGGCAACTCGAGGAAAACCGATGGTGGAGATAAGAAGCAGAAGGGTGTGGTAGATCTCTTCGTGTGAGGCTCCCTGCTGGAGCGCCCTACGGGTATGGGAGTGCACAGAGCCTTCTGAGCCGGTTGAAGCGGCAGCGGCAAGCTGAATCAGTTCAATGGTTTTTGGCTCAATGGGGCCGGCATTTCGAATTGTTGTGCCGAGATTTTCGTGTGCAGCAAGGACATCCGGAAAAAGTTCGGTGAGTCTGGTGTAATGTTTTGGTCTTTTTGGGTCAGCCATAACAGCACTCCTTTATTGTAGGGTTTGTCTGTATGTCTTGTTGAAAAGAATGTGTCCCATTATACCCGTCTTTGCCAAACAAGCAAATTGAAGCTTACACTTTAATTACGCATGTATGTGTCTTATTGTATAAACAGCATAGAGAATTTTGCCTGTTTTAAAATTTTGACTCATGTCAGCGGCTAGAGTACATGTGGTAGAGGGGTATATTCTATCAACAGGAGGTGATATTATGACAACACCAACGCATTGTCCGGGTTTCGAGAGTTTCAAGAATCTTAAATCATTTATTTGTAAATGCTCAAGTTGCGGGGCTGAAAAGGAGATTTTTTCTGACGAATTTAAATTGAAACATAAATGCGTAAAATGTCATCAGCCAATTGATTTTCAATCCTGTGAATATTATGCCGGAGGCGATGATGAAACGTTGCGCTAAAGCGCAGCGTGATGCTATTTAAACTGAGAAGAGATAAAGGAGGAGTAAATGGACATTGCAGAACGGAACTATCATTTGAAGCTGCAGGAGATGTGTGATTGTTACTTGGAAACCGATTTTCGGAAACAGATGCAGGGCATGCTCGGAACTGCTGACGCAGACTTGGAAGAAAATGCCGTGAAATTTTTGTCATTAGCAATAATGTATTCCCTGACGGAAAAAGCCAGAAAGCTTTCCCTGAAGAAAAAAGATGGTGAAGTAACGGTCATAATGAAGGGGGATGCTAAAGTCAGTCTTCCGGCACCGAGTCCGGCCCTGTTTGATAAGATGTCTGAAATCATCAGGGCAATTCTTCATATTGAGGAAGACAAAGGAGAACTTCCCTTGTCCCTGGGATTGCGAAGTGGAGATGTTGAACTGCAGATCAAGGTTAAACGTAAACCCGGCCAGGAAAAAGTAAAGATAAAGTTCCCTGGTTGAAACAGGGTTGTTTTGAAAAACGGGGTTTGACCTCTTGCTTCATCAATATAAACATAATTTATGTCAGTTGCCATAACAGCTTATGATAGTTGATTTCGGATTGTGGAATTCGGAATATGGTTATGTGATGGTTTTTCCGCAATCCGAAATAAAAAAGTTATCTCTGTGACCTCTGGGTCTCTGTGAAAGATTTTTTGATAAACCTCCAGGGGGAAAATGTTCTAAAAAGTCATATCGCATCATCGTCATAACATAACGAGGAGACAAGCCATGCCGCGCAGTGAAATTGAATTGCCCTACCGTATCGAATATCTGTCAATACTCGATGAAAACGGCAATCTTGATAAAGAGCTTGAGCCTGATATCCCGGATGATATCCTCGTAAAGCTTCATCGAGAGATGTTGTCTGGCAGACGATTTGATGAACGTATGCTGAATCTCCAGCGTCAGGGGAGAATTGGCACTTTTCCGCCAATCAAGGGGCAGGAAGCTTCTCAGCTTGGAGCCGTGGCGACCCTGAAAAACTCCGATTGGATGGTGCCTGCTTTCCGGGAGGCGCTTGCAGAATTCTGGCGAGGAAAACCCAGGGAGAATTTCATTCTTTTTTATGGCGGCTACGATGAGGGCGGAGCCGTGGAAGAAGGGCGTAATGATCTTCCCGTCGCCATTCCTGTCGGCTCTCAAATGCTCCATGCCGTCGGTATTGGTATGGGAATTCAATACCGTAGAAAGGATGACGTGGTCATGACCTTTTTTGGGGATGGAGCGACCTCAGAGGGCGATTTTCACGAAGCACTCAACTTTGCCGGTGTTTTTCAGGCACCGGTTATCTTTATCTGCCAAAACAATCAATGGGCCATTTCCGTGCCACGCTCCAGGCAGACCCATGCCAAAACGCTTGCCCAGAAGGCTCTGGCCCATGGGCTGCCTGGTATTCAGGTGGACGGTAACGATGTGCTGGCCGTATATGCTGCGGCAAGAGAAGCCGTTGAAAGAGCCCGGACCGGGAAAGGGCCTACCCTGATAGAATGTTTCACATACCGAATGAGCCTGCACACCACGGCCGATGACCCCAAGAAATACAGATCAGAAGATGAAGTGAAAGAGTGGGAAAAGCGTGATCCGATTCCGCGTTTTCAAGCCTATCTTACACAGAAGGGTCTTCTTACTGATGAAGTGGTTGAGCAGTTGGAGGCTGATATTGCCCAGGAAATTCAGGGGGCTATTGACAGGGCAGAGAAGCTTATGGCTCGGGAGGTTGATCCGCTGGATATGTTTAATCATACTTTTGCGGAATTGCCTCCCAGCCTGATTCTGCAGCGACAGGAAGCGGAGCTGGATTTATCCCTGCGGAAAGAGGAGGATCGCCATGACTAAGATGACAATGGTAGAAGCCTTGAACCTGGCCATGCGTCAGGAAATGGAAAAAGATGACAGGGTTATTATTCTGGGCGAAGATGTGGGTGTCGACGGCGGTGTTTTTCGTGTTACAGATTCCCTGATTAGCACATTTGGAGAGCAGAGGGTGGTCGATACTCCTCTTGCCGAGTCCGGCATTATCGGCACCTCCATAGGCATGGCGGTCTATGGCCTGCGGCCCGTTTGTGAAATTCAGTTCTCCGGCTTTTCCTATTATATTTTTCATCAGCTTGAGGCCCATGCTGCCCGCCTCCGGCACCGTTCCCAGGGGCGTTTCCATGTGCCTCTGGTGGTGCGGACTCCATGCGGGGGAGGAGTCCGCGCCCTGGAACATCATTCCGAAAGCCGGGAAGCCTATTATGCCCACACGCCTGGCGTTAAAATGGTCATTCCTTCAGGGCCGAGAAATGCCAGGGCCCTTTTGGTCAGTGCCATTCGCGATCCTGATCCTGTCGTCTTTTTTGAGCCAAAGGCCCTGTATAGAGCTTTTCGCGAAGAGGTTCCAGAGGAGGAGGAAAGTATGCCTCTGGGGCAGCCGCAGCTCGTGAGAGAGGGTGACGATGTCACCATTATCTCCTATGGGGCCATGATGGTTCCTGTTCTGGAAGCAGCCGATTCCCTGAAGGAAAAGGATGGCATTGTCGCAGAGATTATTGACCTGTTAACCATTTCGCCTCTGGATGACACGTTGATAGCCTCATCCGTTCAGAAAACAGGAAGGGCCGTGGTGGTCCACGAAGCACCTCGAAGTTTTGGACCGGGAGCCGAGCTTGTTGCCCGCCTGGTGGAAAAATCCTTTTACTACCTTGAGGCTCCTGTAAAGCGGGTGACCGGCTATGACATTGTGTACCCCCTTTTTGCCCGGGAAAAGGCTTACATGCCCGATACCGGGAAGATTGTTCAGGCTGTTAAAGAAACTTTAGAGGTATAAGGGGGATACAGAATGCTTCAGAAATTCATATTGCCTGACCTGGGGGAAGGAATACATGAGGGCGAAATCCTTGAAGTAAGAGTTGCACCAGGAGACAAGGTCAACGAAGGCGATGTTATTCTGGTTGTTGAAACCGATAAGGCTGCTGTTGAGATTCCTTCACCCTGCACTGGCATTGTCGAAGAAGTGCACATACAGGAAAATGATGTTGTCCAGGTTGGCAGCGTCATGGTTGTCTTCAGCGTGGAAGGAAAAGAGGTCGACGTCCGGTCTGAGGAAGAAAGCACAGAGGGTCAACAGTCTGTGGAAAAAGAACCCCCTGAGAAGGTATTACCCCCAGGAAAAGGTCCGGTGCCTGCTTCCCCTGCAACCAGAAAACGTGCCCGGGATCTGGGTGTTGACTTGAGAGCAGTAACGGGAACAGGCCCTGCAGGTCTTGTGACGGCAGAGGATGTCGCCAATTTTGCCGGACAGGCTGGAGGAGACGAAGACAAAGCACTCGAACCTGCCGGTAAAGTGAAAGGTGGCATAACAGCACCTGTTTTGCCTGGAGAGGCAGCTCTTCCGGATTTCAGTCGCTGGGGGGTAGTGGAGATTGTTCCCCTGCGTTCAGTAAGAAGGGTTATTGCCAGGAAAATGGCGATTTCCTGGAGCAGGATTCCTCATGTCTCTCACCATGAGCAGGCAGATATTACCGATCTTGAAAAAATAAGGCAGAAAAATAAAGGTGAGGTGGAAGAGCATGGCGGCAGGCTTACCATTTCGGTTTTTGCGTTAAAAGCCGCTTTTGCAGCTCTTGAAGCATTTCCCCGGTTTAATGCCAGCCTGGATACATCCAGAGGCGAAATCGTCCTGAAAAAATATTATAATCTGGGCGTTGCCACTGATACGGAACGGGGACTGTTCGTGCCGGTCATCCGTGACGTAGGCAGGAAGAGCATGCTGGACCTGGCTATCGAACTTCCCCAGGTTACAGAAAAGGCCCGGCAGGGAAAGCTCACAAGAGATGACAGTAGCGGCGGAACATTCACCATAACCAATATTGGCGGTATTGGTGGAACTGGTTTTTCACCCATCATCAACTTTCCGGAAGTTGCAATTTTAGGGCTTGGCAGGGCACGCTGGCAGCCGGTTGTTTTTGATGATGATCATGGTGATAAAGAGATTCTGCCCCGCCTTATGCTGCCCCTGGTTCTTGCTTTTGATCACAGGGTGCTGGATGGCGCTGAAGGCGCTCGATTTGTCAATCATGTCAAAGAAACACTGGAAAACCCGGCAAGGATTCTGTTCTTTGAGTAATGAAGAAAGGAAGGGACAACCATGATGTATGTTTTCCCGCTTATCCTTCGGCGAAAAATTTTATAATCTACTTCGTACAATTGAACAGTTGATGTTTTATGCAGGTGCAATATGAATCTACGAGAAAATTTTTCGGATACGCCTGGAAAACATACATCATGGTTGTCCTTGACGGAGTTGATAAGGAACTGCAATGGTCGTCGGTGAAATAACACAAAAAACTGATCTGCTGGTCATTGGCGCGGGACCTGGTGGATATGCCGCCGCATTTCGGGCGGCAGACCTGGGTCTTGATGTCACTCTGGTTGATGACCGAATGAGCCCTGGAGGAGTGTGTCTGTTTGAGGGGTGTATTCCTTCCAAGGTTTTCCTGTATCTCTCTGAACTGATGGAGGATGCCCGCCGTGCCAGGACCATGGGCGTTCATTTCGATGAGCCCCGGCTTGATTTTGACGCCATCAGGAAGTGGAAAGAACAGGTCGTCGGCAAACTCTCAAAAGGCCTTTCCGGCCTTACTGTCAAAAGAAATATCCAGTGGTTCCAGGCAAAAGCCGTGTTTGAGGATTCCAACACCGTACGCCTTATAGGCTCCGATGTAGCCCATATTAAATTTTCCAGTGCCGTTGTCGCTACGGGTTCGGTTCCGCAGGAACTGGAGGGTATTAAAACGGGTGATGGACGCATCATGGATTCTACCGGGGCACTTGGTTTCGAGGATGTGCCGGAAACCCTTCTTGTTGTGGGGGGAGGATATATCGCCTTGGAACTGGGGCAGGTCTATGCCTCAATGGGAAGCAGGGTATCCATGGCTGTTCGCAGCAGGTTGCTGCGAACGGTGGATGATGACCTTGTCGTCCCTCTGGAAGAAAAGATGGCTGACATCTGTGAAGAGATCTACTTGAAGACCACTGTAGAGTCCTGCCTGGAAACCGCTGACGGAGTTGAGGTGGTTCTTAAGGGGGAGGATGGCAATTCTGTTAAAAGGATCTATGGTCGAGTTTTAATCGCTGTGGGACGCTCTCCTTCAACCAAAGACCTTGGCCTTGAGAACACATTGATTAAGCTGGATGACAGAGGTTTTATTGCCGTCAACGACAGACAGCAGACGGATGACAGCCATATCTTTGCCGTGGGGGATGTTACAAAAGGGCCCATGCTTGCCCATCGGGCAATGCGACAGGGCAAGGTGGCCGCTGAAGTCATTGCCGGTATGTCGTCAGCCTATGATGTCAGGGCTGTTCCTGCTGTTGTCTATACGGATCCACAGGTTGCCTGGTGTGGTCTGACGGAAAAGGAGGCCCAGAAACAGAATATTGCCTTCAAGGCGGTACGTTTCCCGTGGGGTGCATCCGGGAGGGCAGCCACCATGGGGATATCCGAAGGCTTTACCAAACTGCTTCTGGAGCCTGAAACCGGACGGGTGCTGGGGGCGGGAATCGTCGGGCGTGATGCCGAAGCCCTTATTGCTGAGAGCGTGCTGGCAATTGAAATGGGGGCCCTGGCGGAAGACCTGGCCTTTTCCGTGCATCCTCATCCGACGCTCGCTGAGTCGCAGGGAGAGGCTGCCGAGATTTTTCTTGGGACCTCCATTCATTTTATGGGAAAGTGATTGATGACTCGCCGCAATTGTTCTCTCTATACTCCCGGCTGTGTTGAGTACACCAGGGCACTGAGGATTCAACACACGCTTGCTGAACTACGGGGCAAGGGGGAAATTGACGACACCCTCATACTGCTTGAGCATCCTCCCACCTATACCCTGGGGAAACGCAGTGATATGAGCCATTTTAGAGTTCCTGGAGAGTGGGTTGATACCGGCAGAGTTGCCGTTCATAAAGTTGACCGCGGCGGCCAGATTACATTTCATGGACCCGGCCAACTCGTAGGTTACCCGGTCCTCAGGCTGGATAAAGGGGTGCGGGAAATCGTTCATTATGTCCGGAAGCTGGAGAACGTTCTTGTTTCTACATTGTCGGCCTTTGGCGTACAAAGTGAAAGCAGGGGAAATACAGTAAAAAATCTCCCCCCCACCGGGGTGTGGGTGCGAGGTGAAAAAATTGGCGCCATCGGCATCCGGATTGATTCCAACAGGGTGACAACCCATGGTTTTTCCTTAAATATCAGCACTGATCTTGATTATTTTGATGCAATTATCCCCTGCGGTATTACAGACCGGCCCGTTACCTCCCTGGAGCGCTGTCTCGGGACTTCCATTCCCATGGCGCAGGTGATAGAGAAAGTGATGACCGCCTTTGCTGAGGTTTTTCGATGTGAATGTGTTGAACAGACAGAAAAGCATGCTTTCTAAGCCAAGCTGGATCCGGATCCGCTGGAGCCGGGATGATAGCTACAGCAAGGTAGAAGAGATGCTGCGTGATAATGCTCTGCGTACGGTATGCCAGGAGGCCCGTTGTCCAAACCGAATGGAATGCTGGGGGCGCGGTACTGCCACCTTTCTTATTCTTGGGGATGTCTGTACCCGCAGATGCCGCTTCTGTGCAGTAAAAAAAGGTATACCGGGGGAGCGCGATGCCAGTGAGCCTTTCCGTATTGCCCGGACACTACGGGAAATGGGGCTTGGGCATGTGGTCATCACTTCGGTGACACGTGATGACCTGGATGATGGCGGCGCAGCTCATTTTGCCGATACGGTCAGGGCGATCCGGAGCCTGGCGTCGGGCTGTACCATCGAAGTGCTGATCCCCGATTTCAAGGGCAGCCAGGAGGCTCTCAAAGCGGTGATCAATGCAGGGCCTGATGTTATAGCCCACAACATTGAGACAGTCCCGCGCCTTTATAGCCAGGTTCGGCCTCAGGCCGATTATCATCGCTCTCTGCAGCTGCTTGCCAGAGTGAAAAAAGATCAGCCTGCGATGAAAGTGAAATCAGGGATTATGCTTGGTTTTGGTGAATCGATAGATGAAGTCAGGGGAGTATTGGCCGATTTACGGCAGTCAGGCTGCGACATGCTAACCGTTGGCCAATATTTACAGCCTTCAGGGAATCATTTTCCAGTGATCCGGTTCTGGCCTCCCGATGAATTCAGCAGACTCAAAGACGAGGCCCTTGCAGCAGGGTTTTCCTGGGTAGAATCAGGACCTTTGGTTCGGAGTTCCTATAGGGCTGAGCGCCCGTTTAGGCAGTGTAACGCATAATAAACAGTGACGTATTCGCAGATAAGCCCAGACTTCGAAAAGCGCTCATACGCCGCGTGAATCTTTTTTAACTACTTGATATTATTGGTGGCGATAATTCAAATTACGACTTTTTGCGATTTCAGCAACATTGGAGGGAGTGTATTATGGAGGATGTTTTTTCACAGGGCGATGAACTCGGGCCACTCAAGGTCATTCATGTCCAGGAGCCGTCCATCGGGCTGAAAGCGACACTTGTCATAGATAATGTTGCCCTGGGACCCTCGGTGGGAGGCGTACGAATGGCTGCTGATGTGAGCACTGTTGAGTGTGCGCGGCTGGCCAGGGCCATGACGCTGAAAAATGCTGCTGCCGGACTGAATCATGGCGGGGGAAAAGCTGTTCTTTATGGGGATCCCAAGATGCCGTTGGATAAAAAGGAGCAGCTTATTCGCGGTATGGCCTGTGCCTTGCGGGAAGCCGAGCAGTATATCTTTGCTCCGGATATGGGAACGGATGAAGAATGCATGGCCTGGGTAAAGGATGAGATAGGCCGTGTTGTTGGCTTGCCCTGTGAGATCGGTGGTATTCCTCTAGACCAGGTCGGAGCCACCGGGTGGGGGCTGAGTCATGTGACGGAAATTGCCGCAAAACATATAGGCATGGAGCTGGATGGGGCCAGGCTTGTTGTTCAGGGTTTTGGCGCTGTGGGAAAAAATACCGCGCGGTTTCTGAAAGAGAAGGGAGTTGTTCTCGTTGCAACCGCTGATAGTAAGGGCACCATTTATAATGAAAATGGCCTTGATATTGCTGAGTTGCTTGAACTCAAAAAAGAAGGGAAGTCGGTCATAGAGAGTAAATCCGGAAAAGTTCTTGAGGCGGAAAAAATTATAGATGTGGAATGTGATGTCTGGGTGCCTGCGGCGCGCCCTGACATTATCACCGAAAAGAATATGCAGCGGTTGAAGACAAGGCTTGTGGTTGAAGGGGCTAATATTCCCATTACCTATGGAGCTGAGAAATATCTCCACGAAAAAGGCATTCTCTGTATCCCTGACTTTATAGCCAATGCCGGCGGAGTCATTTGCGCGGCAACCGAGTATCAGGGAAAATGTGAGAAAGAGGCTTTCGTTGCCATTGAAGAAAAGTTGCGCGCAAACAGCTCCCTTGTTCTTGAGAAATCCAGCCAGGAAAAGGTACTGCCCCGGGATGCAGCAGTAGCCTTTGCTGTCCAGAGAGTCAAGAAGGCCATGGGGTATAAGAGGTGGGGTCTGTTTTGAGGGAGCCCCAGGTGTATGATGTGTAATCTGTAACAAAATGGAGATGCATTGATGAGTCTGAATCAGGAGAGTTATTTATGCAGAAAAGGGACTCCCCCTCTTCTCGAAACAACAATTCCTGCTCATTTTCAATCAATTGAGAAAAAATACTCTCAGCGGGAAGCGGTTGTTTCTCTCCCCCAGAATCGCCGATTAACTTATGGGCAGCTGTCAGAGGAAATTGATCGTCTCGCCAAGGGCCTTATGGGGCTTGGTTTTGGCAGGGGCAATCGAATAGGCATCTGGTCCACCAACAATATTGAATGGCTCTTGCTGCAAATGGCCACCGCCCGCATCGGGGCGGTGCTTGTAAATATCAACCCCGCCTACAAGCCTGCTGAGCTAGCATATGCCCTCCGGAAATCGGAGGTGCAGGCCCTTTTCGTCATTCCGGGCTTCCGCGTCAGTAATTATGTGGCAACGCTCGCTGAGGTGGTGACGGAGCTGAAAAAATCTTCCGGACAGATCACATCCACAGAATTTCCTTTTTTACAGCGTGTTGTCCTCTATGATCCCCGTTCGCCTGCCGAAACCCTGAAACCTTTTCCCGGCTTCACTGTCTGGAAGGAGGTGATTGCGTCCGGTGAAGCCCTCCTGCAAAGTGCTCTTGAGTCAGTAACGGCATCTTTACAATGCCATGACCCCATCAATATCCAATACACCTCCGGAACCACCGGTTTCCCGAAAGCTGTGGTTTTGAGCCATCGCAATATCCTCAATAATGCCTTTTTTACTGCCCAGGCCATGCATTTTGGCCAAAAGGACCGCCTCTGCGTTTCTGTTCCGTTTTATCACTGCTTCGGGATGGTGCTGGCAAACCTACTTTGCCTGTCGGTGGGGGCATGTATTGTCATCCCCTGCGAGCATTTTGATGCCGGACAGGTGCTGCAGGCCGTTGATCAGGAAAAATGTACAGCCATTCACGGTGTACCCACCATGTTTATTGCCGAACTCGAACACCATGATTTTAACAGGTATGATATGTCAAGTCTACGGACGGGTATCATGGCCGGCGCGCCATGCCCTCCTTCCCTCATGACCCGCATTATTGAAGAAATGCATTGCCGCGATATATTGATTGGCTACGGAGAAACCGAGGCCTCGCCCATCACTCATCTCACAACCCGCGAAGACAGTATCGAACGAAGAATCACAACAGTTGGCCGCAATCTTCCTCACCAGGAAGTAAAGATAGTCAATGTGGCAGATGGTGCGACGGTTCCTGTGGGAGAGGTCGGGGAAATATGTTTCAGGGGATATCATATCATGCAGGGATATTATGGGGATCCTGAGGCCACTGTCAAGGCTGTTGACGAAGAAGGCTGGCTCTATTCCGGGGATCTTGGCAGGATGGACAGTGAAGGCTACGTTCAAATAACAGGGCGTTTGAAGGAGATGATCATACGGGGAGGTGAAAACATCTATCCCCGCGAGATCGAAGAAGTCCTGATAACGCATCCGGACGTTGTTGAAGCTGCAGTGTTTGGAGTGCCGGACGATTATTATGGTGAGGAAATCATGGCCTGGATCAGGCTCAGGCATCAGGACAATGTAACGGAAGACACTATCAGGGAGTTTTGCCGGGATAAAATGGCCCATTTCAAGGTGCCGCACTATATCCGCTTTGTGAGTGAGTTCCCTATGACTGTCACAGGAAAAATTCAGAAGTTTCGTATGCGGGAGATTGCAGTTGCTGAAAGGGGAAACAAGTAACTCAACGGATAAAAGTACCTGCCGTTATATTTATATTAATCCAGCTGTTTTAAATTTAGGGGCAACTGGGTCCAGGGCTTGCAACCTGGAGATTAACAGTTCGATATCAAAAAGAGGGGGAATGCTCTCTTTATGCTCAAAAAGAGTTGCTGCCGCTTTTGCTGCCATTTTTTCTGCCCCAGCTGTTCTGTCATATTCCAGAAGGATATATGTTCCTGCTGCACGGATCAGAGCCTGTAGAATATTTTTTTCCGTTCCTGTCGCTTTCAGCCATCTTGGCTCCAGCCATTCATGGACCTCAAAAAACAACTCCTGATTCCATAACAGCAGTGTGATGACATAGGTATCATCCGAAGGGATGTTTGATGATTGTATCTCTTTGATAATATTTGAATATCTGCGTATTCTGGCGTGCAGGTAGCTTGAGATGCAATGCTCGGTGCCTTTGGGGTCGTATTTCTTTACAACAGCAGAAGAAGGCGCAAGGTCTTTTTGCTTTATTGCTTCCATCAGACTTTCAGATAATTCATTCCTGATATTGCGGCACAAGCGATACTGGAAAGGGTCAAATTGCATATTTTTATCTGGGGTTATTTAGAACATTTTGGCTTAACTGAGAATCTGCCTATGTTTGTAAGACAGATTTTTATTGCGCAAGGTTCGAAATTATTTTTTGGGTAATGTGGGCTTCAACAAGTCCGGCAATGAACAGGCAGAATATTACGGAAAAGGCAATGGCTTGAATGGGAATGTTTTTTCTGTAGGTTTCGATTTTTGAAAAGATTTCAGCGGTCATGTTGGATTTCACTTTTTCCTTGAGCAGCAGGTGGGCTGAAAAGGTCACTGCTCCCGCCAGCGAAATTGTTGGAATCTCGATGATTCCATGGGGCAGCATGGAGATAAATCCTATGGTGTAGGAGTCGAAGATGTATGATGCTGTTGATGCAGACAGCCCGCTTTCTATGCCGAGGAGAATCATGCCCAGAAGCGGGACCATAAGCCAGACATAGGCCCGGCGCATAGCTTCCTCTTCAATTTTAAGACATCCAGGCAGGAAGCATAAGAGTTTCATCTTCGTTTTTCCGCAAAAAAGTTTCCGTATCCCCTGCGGAAAGAAGTCGACCTTGTGCGGATTGAGCAACGCAACCGTATATATAAAAGAAATGGTTGCTAAAGCTCCTGCTGCGTTCCAGACGAACAGCAGGATCCCGCTGTCGATGCCCATTTTTGAGCCTGCATCAAAAAGAGGAATAGCATAGGAAAGGCGCTTGGTGGATATCTCAAAGATCGTTTCCGGGTTAATATCGAGAAACTGTACCAGAATATGTGCGATGAGTGTACTTGCAGCAAAGGAAAGCAGATAGGCGATAAGCAGTCGTTTCCATGCATTAAGTATGCGATGAGTGTTTTCTTTTTTGAACATGGCAATAGAATTAAAGACAGGTAAATTTCGAGAAGTATAGTTTTATTATGCAGGAATTGGTTATCGAAACGCAAATGCTATTAATGATATTTGGGGGTAGCCAGCCAGGGAAAACGAAGGAGAGGCGCGGGAAAGGAGAGTCTGACGGGTGTGTGTTTTCTTTCAGATCATAATTCCAGGCTGAAGCCGTAGACCTTTAACCAGTTTTTATGTTCCCTGTAGTCGGGCAGTATCTTTTCGACAAGATTCCAGTATGTTTTTGAATGGTTGAGATGTTGCAGGTGACATAGTTCATGGATGATGAGATAGTCAATGACAGCGGGGGGAGCCATGATAATTTTCCAGTTGAAATTGACCACACCTCTGCTTGAACATGACCCCCAGCGTCTTTTGTAGGTTTTTACTCCGATATGTGCGGGCTGGAAGCCGAGAGTCTGTTCATAGTGTCTGGTTTTCTCCAGAAGATATTGCCGGGCTTGATCCTGATACCAGTGTAACAATTGTTGATAGACGGCATTTTGTGTTTTTTCTGCAGGAGTAGTATCACAAACATGGACAATTAATTTTCCCCTGTTGATTGAGACCAGTTCCGCATTCCCCCGGAGCACTTCAAGGCAGTATTTTTCCCCGAGATAAGAAAAGAATTCGCCGGATATATATTCGTTCAGTTTCTGGTGTGTCCTGAAATGGTCGTTGAAATACAGTTTTTTTTGTATCCACGATTTCTTCTGGACAACCAGTTCCACGATCTGATTTTCTGACAGACATGCAGGGACAACAACTGTGACTGTATTGTCATGTTTGACTGTGATGGCCGCAGTTTTTCTTCGCGGTCTTCTGATGACTTGGTATGGGAAAGTAATCACAGTGCTTACGGTCTTGTTGCGCCATGTGTTGGAGGTGAGTCAGGCAGTTGTCACGAATGGCTTTTACTATCGATCTATTCTAATAGTTTTTTTCGAATATCGCCATATGATGCCAGAAGGGATTTTGAAAAAATAATGTTTTTCCAGGGCCGGAGATGGTGATCTCCGGCCCTGGGTTGAGGGATAGTATGTCAGGCGGTTTATCCCTCTCGTTTGTTTTTTTGAGTGTTAAAGCATCAGAAATCTCTGGCGCTGCCTGTTTTTGTATTCCAGGAAGAAGAACATTGGGATTGCCAGAATAATTGAGGCGATAGAAGTAAGTTTATTTGTTCCTGCTGTTCTTCAGACAGGCCTTCAAATCTCACCCCTATTTCTTTGATGTGGTTCAGGTACAGGCCATGTTTCTTTTCCCACACTACTTTTGCGGGAATATCAGTGAGCAGAAACTGGAAGTCGGTGGTGAACAGTTTGAGGGAGTATTCTTCAGACTGGTTTTCGACAAATGAGCCTTTTAGCCTGAGGCCGGTGGCACTTATGTCTATAACCTCGCTAAGCTGGTTCTGGGAAAAAGAATTCATTTCCCTTGGAGGTTTCACTCTTTTATATTCTCTGCGTTCTTCAAAAGTGGTCATTTTTTTATTTCCTGTTGATCAAGGTATAAAAAAGAGCATTGCAATATCGAGACCAAGCCAGGCAGGAAATAATTAAAATATATTTTCTTTAAAATCAGGATGTTATCTTTGCGTCGTGCTGTCCGGGAGCCGATGGCTTTTTCGCAGGGTTGGGGGATATGGTGATATTGCGTGGGGTAGGGGTATTTCCCGCTATGAGTTTTTATTGAAGGGTTGATCTTGTAATTGGCTAGGTGTTTTTAAGTGTTTTCATTCTTGCCGTTTAGGAATATAGTTCATTTATGGTATCAGATCGCAGTATGAGTCAAATAATATTTGGTGCTTTTCATCGACACGGCCACAAGGTCCATCGCCTTTCATTAGGTGTCATTTTTGTCTGGTTCGGACTTCTTAAGCCATTTGGAGAAAAGACAACTACTTCACTGCTTGCTCATACAATATATTTTTTCCCTCCGGAAGTTGTCCTTCCGCTTTTAGGGTGGTGGGAAGTCGCCATCGGCTTCTGCCTCATCTATAGACCTCTGGTCAAGTTCTCAATCATATTACAGTTTATTCGAATTCCAGGGACTGTTCTGGCTTTTTTTATGCTTCCTGAGGTCTGTTTTGTTCATATTCCTTTTGTTCCCAGTCCAGAAGGTCAATATTTGATAAAAGACATAGTCATCCTCTTCGCCGGTATCGCAATTGCCGGAACAGTGCATAGTGAAGATGCTTCATCTCAGCATGTGTAGAAATAAGAATGACCATGTCTCAGTGCCCCTGTGATGTCTTTTGGGTTTGATGGGGATAGTCTTCCCTGCCCTCTGAATCTGGCTGAAACGAAAGAGTTTCTGGATCAATTATTTTTTTGCGTAGGGAATGTTTTATGCTTATACGTATAGGTCATATGACAAATTAAATGTATTGTGTGCATATTTCCCTGTCACAGCCGCAAGCCGGTGCGCTTGAATCGTACCGCGCTGCTTCGGCTTATTAGGAGGTATTATGAAGGCAGTTACCATCTTCCATCTGGCTCTTGGACTGTTCGTTCTTCCTTTCTTTGTTGCCATCCTTTCCCTGGCCCCGCCGCAGGTTCATGCCCAAGACAGCGATGTGGAGTTTTCTGATAACTACAGCAGGGAGGAACTCGCCCAGATGTTGGCGCCCATCGCCCTTTATCCGGATGCGCTTTTGTCCCAGATTCTGATGGCAGCAACCTATCCCATTGAAGTGATAGAGGCCGATCGCTGGGTCCGGAGGAATCCGCAATTGAAGGACGAGGCTCTTGATGCCGCGCTCTTGGACAAGGACTGGGAGCCCAGCATCAAGGCAATCTGTTATTTCCCGTCAATTCTGGCCCTTATGAGTGAACGGGTTTCCGAGACAACCAGCCTTGGCAATGCTTTTCTTGCCCAGGAGGCTGAGGTCATGGGCATGGTTCAGGAACTGCGGGCCGAGGCCTATGCCCAGGGAAACCTTGCCTCCACTTCCAAACAGAAGGTTATTGTTGAAAGGGAGACGATCATTATTGAACCGGCAGATCCCAGGGTCATCTATGTGCCGTATTATGATCCGTTCTCTATCTATGGGTCGTGGTGGTATCCTGCTTATCGCCCTTATTACTGGGGGCCTCCTGGGGTAAGTGTGGGGATAGGTATCTCATACTGGCCCGGTTTTTACTTCGGGTTTTCTTTTGGCACCTGGAGTTATTTCGACTGGCACAACCAATATATTTATATAGATGTACATAAACGGCCAAGATATGTCAGACACGACCGCTGGAGGGCATATCCTGGCCGTTGGGATCATGCCCCCATACATCGGCGGGGAGTGGCTTTCCGCGATAAGTATACCGCCCGGAAATATGGGCAGTATCCTCATCGCTCAAGGGAGTTTCGGTCTGATACCCGCGGTTTTCCTGAAAGGAGAGATCGTGATAATGATAGGGTTCGGCGTCTTGATGATCGGACTAGAAATGCCCCGGATAGGCGGGGAGATGATAGTGCTCGACTTGATCGCGAACGTTCTGATCGTGAAAAACAGATGCGTAAACAGGCAGATCGTGACAAGAAGGAACGGCAACGGGTTGAACGGGAAAATAAGGAGAGGGCAAAGGGAGAGCGCGGCCGGCAGGAACAGGAACGTGTTGAACGCGATCAGCAGATGCGTGAACGACTCGACCAGGAAAAGAGGGTGCGGGAGCCGGTTGACGGCGGCAAAACCGTTCAGAAGGATAGAACTCAAAGTCGAGAAAGTGTTTTCAACCGGGTTGACAGCGGTGGGAAGGAATACCAGTCAAGCGAGCGAGGCCGTGCCAGCCGGCAAGGCCGGGCTGCTGCCCCCCGTGGTCGTGGAGGTCATTCAGACGATGACGACAGGGGCGGACGCAATGACTGGGGTCGCAGCAGGCGATGATCCGGAGAATTCAGCTATGATTCCATTCATACAGAGAGGGACGCAGATGATGGTACGGAAAGCATATAAATACAGGATGTTGAGGTTGTTCCCCGGTGTAATGGCAACGCTCGTCGCTATGGTCCTCCTGGCTGTTGCCCCCGCTATGGCCGGTGACCTGGCAGGACAGAATGAATTCTCTTCACCGCAGCAGGCTGTGTCCGCCCTGGTAGCTGCGGTGAAAGATAACAACGATGCCAAGCTTCTTGTTCTCTTAGGATCCGACTCGGAAGATCTCATATCTTCCGGAGACATGGTCGCGGATCAGAACGGCAGAGCCCGTTTCCTCAGAGCCTATGAAGAAAAGAACAGTTTCGAGGGGGAAGGCGAAGGTCACGCGGTACTTCTCGTTGGCAGCAAAGAGTATCCCTTTCCCATTCCTATCGTTCGTCAGGGGGATGTCTGGCTCTTTGACACCTCGGCTGGTAATGAGGAAATCCTTAACCGGCGAATTGGCAGAAACGAACTGCATACTATCGACGTGATGCGCGCCTATACTGCTGCCCAGCGGGAGTATGCCGTAATGAAACGTAATGGTGGATGCTTGGA
>JACKQG010002069.1_pt1 | contig 26722 bp, 26 predicted proteins | sample 8237621 | NCBI WGS metagenome assembly JACKQG01 (sample SAMN15677084, study PRJNA649215) | marine metagenome | biome: marine; feature: Black Sea; material: saline water; isolation source: suspended particulate matter (SPM) from the Black Sea western gyre | collected 2013-06-09/2013-06-10 | depth... | reverse complement strand
TGCTTATGATTACAAGGAATTTTGCCAATCTTCTGAATAGAATTGCATTGGTGAATCATCTTGTTCGAAGGTCTCAATTGACCAAGTATCAGGACGCTCTAAAATAGCTGACAACAGCTGATCATTAAGCAAATGACCTGTTTTATAACCTTCGTAGTGCCCAATTAAATTAGAGCCAAGTAGATACATGTCGCCCACAATATCTAGGATTTTATGCTTAACAAATTCGTTTTGATAACGCATACCGTCTTCGTTCAATACATCATCATCACTCAGTGCAATCGCGTTGTCCATACTTGCGCCTAAGGCTAAATTCTGACGCTGCATCATTTCCACATCTTTCATATAGCCAAAAGTTCTAGCCCTTGAAATTTCTTTTAAGTAAGACTGTTGCGAAAAATCAATGGTTAATTCTTGACCACTTTCTTTTACTTTTTTATGATCAAAATCAATTTCTAGAGACACTTTAAATCCGTCAAATGGTGATACTTGCGCCCATGAATCACCGTTTTCCACACGAATGGTATCATTAATAACAAAAAAACGCTTATGGGCCTCTTGCTCTTCAATACCAGCAGACTGCACCAAAAAAACAAAAGGCGCTGATGAACCATCCATAATTGGCACCTCAAAAGAGTCTAACTCCACCAATACGTTATCAATGCCCAAGGCAGAAAATGCGCTCATTAAATGCTCAACAGTAGATACCTTAACACCTTGATTTTCAAGGCCGGTAGAAAGCACTACCTCATTAACAAAAGCATTGTGCGCCCGAACCAACTTGCCGCCAACATCCATACGTCTAAATACAACGCCATGATCAATTTCAGCAGGAATGAGTGTCATGTTTACCATGCCACCACTGTGAATACCGACACCTCGAGCTTTGACAGTTTTTTTAATGGTTCTTTGTTTAATCATGGGCACCTCCAGAAACCCCGGTGCGATTTAAGGAATGCAGAAAAAGGTGCTGTTTTGTGTGTTTCATAAATTGTATTGGGGCTTTTGGAGGCACCCTCATGTTAATTAAAGCTCTAGTAGTCCTTTCATTTTACCCAATAAGCCATTTTTTTGCACTGATTCCGTTTCCTGTAAATAAGGCTCAACAGTGTTACAAGTCAATAAACCAAATGCCGAAAAATAACCAATATCAGTTAATAGGTCTTCATTACCACTGACCAGTGTTCGATTTATTTTGGCTAATTTAGTGCGTATTCTAAATTCTTTTAATAAAAAACTTTCACAATTTTCTATCTTGCTAGCACCACCAATAACCACTATACCCGCTTTGAGTGCCCTATCAAGCTTTTCAGCCTTTAAGCGTTTCTTAATCATACCGCAAATTTCTTGATAGGATTTTTCTATAACACTAATCAATTCGTGCAATGATAAATAATATTTTTCGTTTGAATTTATTTGTTCAAATTCAACCAAACAATCTTTTAAGCTAGCATTCGGCTGCAATATACCATAAGCCAGCTTGAGTCTTTCTGCCTCTTCAAAAGAGGTGTTATAAGCTTGTGAAATAGCTTCAGTAACCGTATCTCCACCAAATTTAAATACATGGCTAAACGTCACGCCGCCTTTGGTAAATACTGAAATATTACTCACTGATGCGCCCATATCTAATAAGCACGCCCCTTCCTTTTTTTGTTCGTCAGTGATACAAACAGCACTGCTCGCAATGGAATCTGCCATGACCGTATCAATACCTAAATCACACTCTGACAGACAATTAATCACACCATTTAGCGCCTGATTAGAAACCGATATTAAGTGCACATCAGCGCCCAAAATTTGCGCTTCTAAGCCTATGGGTTGATCGACCACCTGATCGTCAATAGTAAAACCATTTACAATCGCTTTGAGTTGTTTTTTATTAGTCGCAACAGCGCCTGCTGAAGAGTTTTGAATTGCCTTTGCAACATCCTCTTTGGAAACAGTCGTTGATTTTCTAGAAAAGCTAATGGGACGATTTTGATTGTTGCTATTCAAATGCAGATCATTAATATTAACACTAACATTAATAACGCGTTCTTTGCACGTACGCTTAATTTTATCTATAACCGCACGCACTGCTTTAGTGGCTTGATCTTGATTAGTTACAACACCATTTTTTACTCCAGCAGACTCTCCAGATGCATGAGCAAAAACATGAATTTTATCTTGTTCAATTTCAGCAATTAACATAACAATTTTGCTAGAACCAAGATCAATGCCGGCAAAAAATTCACGATCACTCATGATTATCTCCTTGCTCTAACCATTCATATAAATGCGTTAGCTCAACAACCTTGCCACTTAGCAAGCGCTTAAACCTTTTAGCATTTGGCTGTGCATGATAAAGCCCTAAAATATGACGTGTCATCGATCGAATCGGCACCTCGTTTTTTTGTTGAATTTTGATATAGTCTATAAAGTTCAATAGCACTTGCTCTCTTGAAACAATTGAGGCACTTGACTGATAAAACGCTTGATCAACACCAGCCAACAAATAAGGCTGGTGATAAACCGCCCTACCCAACATCGTATTATCAACATACTGTAGATGCTCACCCGCCTCTTCTAAAGAGTTAATACCCCCATTAATACCAATAGTCAGTTTTGGAAAATCTTTTTTAAGTTGATACACCCAATCATAATTAAGTGGCGGAATAGATCTATTCTGCTTAGGGCTTAAGCCTTTTAACCAAGCCTTTCTTGCGTGAACAACAAAATTAGCACAACCCGCCTGACTTACTACCTCAATAAAGTTAGTTAATTCCTCATAACTTTCCATGTCGTCCACACCAATGCGAGATTTAACACTAAGCGGCGTATCAACTACCTCACCCATCGCCTCAATACACTGAGCCACTGTTTCTGGCGTTTGCATCAAACAAGCGCCGAAACTTCCTGACTGGACTCGATCTGAGGGGCAACCCACATTAATATTAATTTCATCGTAACCCCAATCTTGACCAACTTTGGCCGCTAGAGCCATTTCTTTAGGGTCGCTACCACCAAGTTGTAAAACCAGTGGATGCTCATGCGCATCATAATCAAGCAATCGATTTTTATCACCATGGATAATGGCTTTGGCAGTCACCATTTCTGTCCATAATTGGGCTTTTTTCGACAGTAAACGATGAAAATATCGACAATGTCGATCCGTCCAATCCATCATCGGCGCCACTGAAAACTTAACCATTGAGTCTATCCGCAATGGTGGTAAGTGCAAAATGCATACTCGCCTTAATAACTTGAGCTCGATCACCCGAAAAGTGCTGAGTTTGAGTAAAGCACTTCCCTAAAATACAAAAACCAAAGCAAACCGTGCCCACAGGCTTTTGTATACTGCCACCAGTTGGTCCAGCAATACCAGTGATAGAGACAGAGATATCTGTATTAGCATGGCGCATTACGCCACTAGCCATTTGCTCAGCTACTTGTTCACTCACCGCACCAAATTCATTTAACGTTTGTTCAGATACATTAAGCATATCCATTTTCGCTTGATTGCTATAAGTTACAAATCCTCTGTCAAAATATTCAGAAGCGCCACTTTGACTCGTTAGCAATGAAGACAAGCCACCACCCGTACAAGACTCAGCAACTGCAATCGTGAGTTGTTTTTCAATTAAAAGCTTGGTTAGTGATGTTAATGCTGACATTATTTAAGCGCTGCCTGAACAATTTCAAAAATATCATTTGACAGATTTTTTGTTTGCATAATTCGCGTCAATTGCTGATGCTGAAGATCTTTTAGCTCTGGCGTAAAACGCTTCCAATGATTATAAACCGATACCAATCTTGCCCCTATTTGTGGATTACTTTTATTTATTTTTAAAATAATATCAGTAAAAAATTCATAGCCAGCCTGATGATGGAAATTAATATAATTTTGAGTAAAGCCGCCCACCACACTGCGCAGACGATTTGGCGTGTTAAACGAGAACAACTCATGCGTCATTAATCGTTCAATATCCTCTACGGTTGTCAATTTAGCAGTGGACTGTGCGGCAAAGAATTTATCCATCACCTGAACGTCATCTTTATAAGTTTGGTAAAAAACCTCTTTAGCTTGCGCTTGATAAGAGTTTTTGCAACTAAGCAATGCATTGAAAGCAGCAATCTGATCGGTCATGCAATTCGCTTGGTTAAACTGCTCATTAACGAGTTGCAAATGCCCTGCTTGAATCAAATAGTATAAGCAAGTATTTTTCAAAGATCGATTGCCAACCGCTTCAGGCGTCAACTCATAAGCATCGGTATTAATTAACGATTGATAAGTAACAAGTAGTAATGATTCGAATCGATTGAGTATTTTTTGAATGACCACCTCACGTTGCTGATGAATTTTAAACACATCGATCACGTCAACCTGTTGATGCAACAGCCGCTCTGAAGGCGGGGTTAATACCTCGCTTACTAAAGATTTATCTGTTGTTGTGTTAATGAATTTCTCAAGGGCATTGAAAAAATTCACCTCATTCACCTTATCCGGCGTTAGAATCATTGACAGCCATATTTGTTGCGCATTATCCCAAATAGAAAATGCATCCTCTTCACAGCCAACCAAAACTATTTTTTGCTCAACCGTTAACTCTGTAACTAGCTTAATAGGTGCTGAAAACTCTCGCAACCACGAAGCAATCGGCTTAGAAGTAACCCCTGTCAATACAAACTCTTGTTGTTTTTGACCAACCGTCAACATACCTTGCTTGATCTTTTTACCTTGTTCACTGAACAAAGCATAATTCAAAGGCCAGAAATAACAATGCTCACCAAGTTGTTTAACAACTACTTGCAGGCTTTGCTCTTTTTCGTTGTAATTCGAACTAATGCTAACGCTTGGTGTGCCCGAGCATGAATACCAAGTCATGAAGGGTTTGAAATCAAAATCATTGGCATCACTCATGCTGGCAACAAAATCATCAATCGTAACCGCATCACCATCATGGCGCTCAAAATAAAGTTTCATCCCTTTTTGAAAACCTACTTCACCTAAAAAACTATGAATCATGCGGATCACTTCTGCACCTTTTTCATAAACAGTTAGCGTATAAAAATTGTTCATTTCTATATAGCTTTCTGGTCTGACCGGATGCTTCATCGGCCCTGCGTCCTCTGCAAATTGAAACGTGCGTAGTGCGTTAACATCTTCAATACGCTTAATCGAACGAGCGTGTAAATCAGAGGTAAATTCTTGATCTCTAAAAACGGTCAAACCTTCTTTTAAACTTAGTTGAAACCAATCCTGACAAGTGACCCTATTACCCGTCCAATTATGAAAATACTCATGACCAATGACCGCCTCAACATTAATAAAATCTTTATCGGTCGCTGTTTTTGGATCTGCCAACACAAAGGTTGAGTTAAAAATATTCAGGCCCTTGTTTTCCATGGCGCCCATATTAAAATCATCCACGGCCACAATCATATAAATATCTAGATCATATTCCAAATTAAAACGCGACTCATCCCAAGCAAACGAACGTTTAAGCGAATCCATGGCAAACTGAGTTTTACTAATATTATGCGCCTCAACATAGATTCTAAGCGCCACTTCTCGACCAGAAAGTGTGGTGTAGCTATCCTCCAAAACAGCAAAATCTCCGGCCACTAAAGCAAATAGATAACAGGGCTTGGGAGTTGGATCATGCCAGGTAACTTTTCCTGCCGACGTTTTAGTTAAATTACCATTACTTAGTAACACTGGATATTTGTCTTTATCGGCAATTATGTGTGTCGTAAATACGCTTAGAACATCGGGCCTATCAAGGTAATAAGTAATTTGTCTAAAACCATGTGCTTCACACTGTGTGCAGAAATTACCACTAGACTGATACAAACCATTAAGACTGGTATTAACTTCAGGGTGAATTCGATTAACAACCTCCAATACAAACTCATCTTTTAATTGATATAACTGTAACCCTTCATCCTGTAGTTCATAATTAGGCTGATCACCATCTATAACAATAGAGATTAGTTCTAGGTCAATACCATTTAGAAAAAGTGTATTGTCATTAGTCAAGCACTTGGGATTTCTATAAAAATGAATCTTTGAACTAACTATCGTCTCAACCTCGCGCAGATCAAAGCTTAACTCTGTAGTATGAATAAGATAGGCACTAGGCTGATAATCTTTTCTATAAATCGGTTGTGGCGCTATAGTGTTAATAACAATACTCCTAAAATAATTCTATACATAACAAACGGCATCAATCCAATCGTATCTAACAATTTAATAAAAAATACCACGGTCAGATATGCGCTAATCGCCGCTACAGAAAAACCAATAACCAGCATAAGCCAATCAACTGATTGTGGTTGCTGATACAGATCTAGCATCATTAATAACGCAGATAATGTAATCACTGGAATGGATAACAAAAAGGCAAATTGCGTTGACATGTTTTTAGACAAGCCAATCAATAAACCAGCAGTAATCGTAATACCTGATCTTGAGGTGCCTGGAATTAGCGCCAAAGCTTGCATAATGCCAATAAAACCAATGTCTGTCCAGCCCAACTCAGATCTTGGCGCTGTCTTGCGGCTATCAATCCAGCTCGCCAAACCTAACAACAAGCCAAAAGCCAAGGTTGAATAAGCAATAATTTCGGTTGAACGTAAATTAACTTCAATAAAATCCTTAAATAGCAACCCAGCCAATCCAACCGGAATGGTGCCCAATAAAACACCCCAAGCCATCTTAGATTGGCCAATAGTTTGAACCTTAACAATTGAGTAGAAAAAATCAACCATTAACATTTTAATAATAGCTCGGTAATAAAACACAATGGCACTCAAAGTGCCCATGTGCACAACCACATCAAAAGCCAACCCTTGGTCAGGCCAGTCCGTTATTTTTGGCACCAGAATTAAATGCGCCGAAGAAGAGATTGGCAAAAATTCACTTAGTCCCTGAACCAATGCTAATACGATTGTTTGAATGAAATCCATAATAAGGTAAGTTTACAACTTATGCGTTAAGTCTTGTTCTTTAAATCCAGTTAATTTTACCTGTTGTGTCGTATTAAGCGCCAATACCTTGAAGCTCTCACCCATGGCGCTTGGCAAAATTAACTGCTTAACTTGTTGTGCTAACGTGATGCGTTTGTTTTCATCAGTTTCGCTTAGAAGATACTCATCAATTCCTAAAGAAAGCAGGAACATTGCCTGTGTTGCATACCCAATAACATTAAAACCTGTTGAACTAGCCTGATCAGTAACATCTGAAAAATTAACCGATGTGGTAATATCCTGCTCACCAATATTAACAAAAGGATTATCACTGGCTTGATGATGGTGATAACAGCGCAACGTACCATCCTTACGTTGGGGATGAAAATATTCATCTCGATGCATGCCATAATCAATAAGCAAAATCAGTGCGTCATCAACAGCATTGTACAAGCTGTCAATCCAAGCGGTCGCTTGCTGATTAATTTCAGTCACATACCCTTCACTCATGAGTGGCGGCAATGCATAATCATCCTTACTGAGTTTAGCACCCTTGATCTGCCAATCAAACCCTGCCTGACTTAAGCCCACACCCAATTCATAAAAACACTCTTTTTGTTGGATAATTCGTTTTGCCGGCATAGCATCCAAAACTTCGTTCGCAATAATAACACCACAAAACCCTCTGGGTAATTCATCCAACCACACTACTCGATCCAGCAATTCGGGCAACACATTAGCAATTGTTTGTTGTTGGCGATGTTTAAGCTCAGCACTTAACTCTAAAATATAATAATGCTCGGGCAGTTTCTTCAATCGCCCTAATTCAAACAATATCTGAGCTGCAAGTACACCGCTCCCAGCGCCAAATTCTAAAATACTGGCATCCGGACTTAACACTTCAGCGCACTGCTTTGCTAGACAAAATCCGAATAAATCTGATGTTTCAGGCGCGGTAATGAAATCGCCTTTTTCGCCAAATTTTTCAGACCCCGAGCGATAATAACCCAATTTTGGATAATACAAAGACAATTGCATAAATTCATCAAAACCTATGGGCGCTTGATTTTGTATAATGGTATCTTTAATAATTTCTTCAAGGTTCATCGAACTGGTATTTTATATGAAAACAGCTTTAGTCACAGGTGGTGCACATCGTATTGGTCAACAAATTTGTCGCAGCCTTCATCAGGCGGGATTTAATCTGATCATTCATTATCGCACGTCCAAATCTGCTGCTAAATCTCTAGCAGATGAATTAAATCAAATTCGATCTAATTCAGCTAAAACAATAGCTGCCGAGCTTGCTAATTTAGATGATATTGAACAATTATGCCAAACCATTACCAATCTTGACGTCTTGGTTAACAATGCATCAATTTTTTACCCAACACCCATTGCCGATATTACACCAGCCACTTATCAAACAATGATGAACACTAACTTAATGGGGCCTTTATTTTTATCTATTAACCTGCAATTGCAGCTTGAAGCAAGTCACGGTTGCATTATTAATATTGTTGATATTCATGCAGATCGACCATTAAAAAATCACTCGCTTTATAACATCTCCAAAGCCGCTATTGGCATGATGACAAAAACACTGGCCAAAGATCTATCCCCAAATATTCGAGTTAATGGTGTAGCGCCAGGTTCAATTCTGTGGCCTGAAAATGATGCAGAACTTACTCAAGCGCAAAAACAGTCCATGCTTAAAAAGATCGCCCTAAACAAACAAGGATCTGCAACTGACATTGCTGATACTGTCGTATTTTTAGCAAATTCAAACTACATCACTGGACAGATTATTGCCGTTGACGGTGGCCGATCACTCAACCAATAAAACAAATAAAGACCCCTTTCTAAATCAAATTTTTTTAACACTAAATCCTTAGCATTCGTGTTAAAATAAGGAAGCTTGATATTTGTTTTTATCAGCTAATAAAGAATTTATAAACACTTTTGTGCCAACAGTAACGCCACAAAAGTTTAATAATATTTTGGGCTTATTAACGCCACATAACAGAATAATTCAAGTCTTATTACGCCAGAGTAGCAAGACCTGAAAAAGGGCTTAAACCCTTGTAAAGAAAGGTTTTTATCATTAATGATGAATATAGATCACGCTTTAATATCAAATCAGCACCTGATTGCTGATTACCTATGTGCGCATATAAGTCCACCACAACAAGGACTTAACCATGAATCATATTTTAATCAACGCTACTCACAAAGAGGAAATCAGAGTAGGTGTTGTCAAGAACAAAAAGCTCACTGGGCTTAACATTGAAACCAGCCTTAATAAAAAAACTAAAGGCAATATTTATCGCGGAAAGATTTCTCGAGTAGAGCAATCTTTAGAAGCAGCATTTGTTGACTACGGCAAAGAAAGACAAGGCTTCCTGCCATTTAAAGAAGTAGCCGAATCACTCTACAATGATGCTACCCCGAAAGGATCTAAACTCACTATTTCTGACGTCCTAAAAGAAGGACAAGAAATTATTGTACAGGTTGAAAAAGAAGAGCGTGGCAATAAAGGCGCTGCTTTGAGTACCTACATCAACCTTGCTGGTGCGTACATGATCCTAACGCCTAACAATCCTAAAAGTCACGGCATTTCTCGTCAAATTACTTCAAATGATCGACAATCATTAAAAGAAATTATCGGAAAAATTGTTATGCCTAAAAACTCAGGCCTAATTATTCGTACCGCCGGTAGTGGCAAAAGCCTAGAGGAGCTACAATGGGAAGTGGATTACTTATCCGACCTGTGGAAATCCATTAATACAGCTGCTGAAAATCGTGCAGCGCCCTTCCTGATTTATCAAGAAAGTGACATTATCATTCGCACCTTGAGAGACTATCTGCGTGCTGATACTGACAGTGTTATTATTGATGAACTGGAAGCGTTTCAAAATGCCAAAGAGTTTGTTAGCTTCGTATTGCCTCAATATCTTGATCGCATTAAGTTCTTTGATGTCAGCGAGCATTCTTTGTTTAACCACATGGGTGTTGAAAATCAAGTGCAAAGTGTCTTCAATCGTGAAGTAACACTACGCACAGGTGCCACAGTTGTGTTTGATCCAACAGAAGCATTAACGGCCGTTGATATTAACTCTGCACGCGCCACAAAAGGCTCTGATATTGAAGAAACAGCCTACAACACTAATCTAGAGGCCGCAAAAGAAATCGCCATCCAATTGCAACTTAGAGATATAGGCGGCCTAGTGGTTATTGACTTTATTGATATGGCAACCGAAGAGCATCGACAAGCCATTGAAAAAGCCATGGAAGCAGCAACCCAGTCAGACCGAGCTCGCATTCAAATTGGTAATATTTCAAAATTTGGCTTACTTGAGATGTCAAGACAGCGCCTTATGAGCTCTGTGACCGAATCTGTTGAAAAATCTTGCCCGGCTTGTCATGGACGTGGCACCACGCCAACCATTCCAACATTAGCTCTTAACATCTTAAGACAATTAGAAGATGGTTGTAATGCCAGTAATCAAACTTCTAGATTAACCATTCAATCCAGTGTTGAGGTAATCACTTACATCCTTAATGAAAAGCGCCAAGATGTTGCTCGATTAGAGGCTAAGCATAGTATCAAAATAACGCTATTGCCAAATCCGTACATGCAATTTCCGAACTTTACCATTAATAAGCAAAAAGGTAACAAAAAGTCTCAACATAAGAGCTACCAAGGCATCTCTAAGCCGCAACAAACATTGGCTGAAAATGGATTAGCTGATGAATCAGAGATTCCAGCTATTAATATGAATCGCCCTCAAACGCGCGTTCCTGAAACAACGGCTAAAGAAGTGCAAAAACCTTCTTTATTTGCAAGAATAAAAGCGGCACTATTTGGTAAAAAGAAAAAGAAACCAAACAAGCGTAATAACAATCCAAACAATAAGAATCGCAACCGTAATCGCAACAAAAACAAAGCGACCAATCAAAACCAACAGAATAAACCTAAGCAGCAGAATAATCAGCCTAAGAAGCAAACTAATAAGCCGCAACAGAATAAACCTAAGCAGCAGAATAATCAGCCTAAGAAGCAAGCTGATAGCAATAAGTCCGATAAAAAACAAGTTAACGGTAATGTGGCAGACAAGCCACAAAAAAGTGGCAATAAGGCGACTACACCGAAACCTGAAACCACTAAACAACCAAAACCTCAAGAAATCAAGCTAGAAGATTAACTAATGATTAAATTGGCCGTATTTGGCAATCCGATTGAGCACAGTCTATCACCTGATATTCATGCTCAATTTGCACAGCAAACTGGATTAACAGTTGAATATAAAAAAATTCTTGCACCGATTAACGGGTTTTCAGAAAGCGCCAATCATTTTATAAACGAAGGTGCTAGTGGATTTAATGTCACTGTACCTTTTAAATTGGATGCCTTTAACTTTGCTTCAAAGCTAACGTTAAATGCAAAAATGGCTGGCGCTGTCAATACAATTAAGATTAAAGACAAGGTGATTATTGGTGAAAACACCGATGGTATCGGCCTGGTTAATGATCTGGTTAGCAATCTAAAGATTGACCTTAAAGACAAGGTTGTATTGATCTTGGGTGCTGGTGGCGCAACACAAGGTATTCTATTACCGATATTGGAAAAATCTCCCAAACGGGTTATGATCGCTAATCGCACTGCTAGCAAAGCCAAAAAGCTACAGCAAGATTTTTTAAGCTATGGCAAAACTTGTGGATTTGGGTTAGAAAAAATTAAACATGATCCAGTAGATATTATCATCAATGCAACCAGCGCATCACTTGATGGAAAAATGCCCGATATTGCAGGCGGTTGTGCCAATGGTGCCATTTGTTATGATTTGATGTATGGCAAACAAACGCCCTTCATGGATTGGGCAAAAGCTAATAATGCCGCTATGATTGTTGATGGATTGGGGATGCTGGTTGAACAAGCAGCCAGTAGTTTTGAATTTTGGACGGGGAAAAAACCTAATACTCAACCAGTCATCAGCAACTTAAGGCGCTAGACGCTCAATAATCCAATCATCGCCCTGCTTAAGATAAACAAAGCGGTCATGCAAGCGATTTTCTCTACCCTGCCAAAACTCAATTCGATGTGGAACAACTCGATAGCCACCCCAAAAATCAGGCAGGGGCACTTCACCCTGCTTAAATTTATTTTTTATCGCTTCAAATTGCATTAAAAGCGCCTGTCTAGAGGTTAGACCACTAGATTGGCTTGACGCCCAAGCACCCAATTGAGAATCTTTAGGGCGTGATGAAAAATATTTAACAGACTCCAAGGTTGATATTTTCTCAACGGAACCAGAGATTTTAACTTGCCTTTCTAAGTCTAGCCACGGGAACAACAAAGCAGCATTTGGATTAGCTTTAATTTGTTGCGATTTCTTTGAATTATAATTAGTAAAAAACACAAACCCTTGCTCATCAAATGATTTTAATAATACCGTTCTAAGGCTTACTTCATCATCATCGCTGGTAGCCAAACTCATGGCATTTGGCAAGGTTAACTGTGCATCACTCGCTTGCTCTATCCACTGTTCAAACTGAACAAATGGATTGTCGTTCATTTGCGCGCGTGATAGCCCACTACTGGTAAATTCTCGTCTGAGTTGTTGTAGGTCGATACTCATCAGAAAGGTAAAAATTTATTTTTTTTTGCTTCGGTCAAGTGATGTGAAATAAGATATTTGATCGGTGGAAAGTGCTCAGCAATTTTTAATACCATTTTTCTTACTTGCTTAACCACGGGTGCATCATTGGTAAATAAGGCCACCACGCCATTCGTGCCAAAAAACATTAATCGAGTTAGATTGATATGTTTTTTCTCATAAAGCTTTAACAAAGACTCTGAGCCAATATCTTGACCATGAGCCAGCGCCTCTTTAACTAAGTTAGCCAGTATATCTTGCCCTCTAAGCCCCAAATTAAAACCGTGTGCCGTGACTGGATGCATACCAACAGAGGCGTCACCAATCAATGCAAATCGTTGAGCGATAAAAGTTTGCGCATGTGTGCCAATCAGTGGATAAGAATGCCTAACACCGGCTTGTGTCATATGCCCAAATTCACCCTTGAAAAAATCAGTCACAAAATTATTAAATTCTCCTTCTGACATGTCGAGCATTTTTTGCGACTCATTAGTTTTAACCGTTAACACCACAGAAGAGGCATTACCCACCATTGGTAATAAAGCCAGTGTTTTGCCGTAATCAAAACACTCTAGAGCAATATTGTTGTGCGGCTTTTCATGCGTCATTTTTGTCACAATCATCACTTTAGAAAAATCTTTCATCAGTGTCGGAATGCCGACTTTTCGTCGAATCTCAGAAAAACGAGAATCTGCCGCAACCACCAACTTAGCTTCAATCAGCTCATTATTTTCAAGCACAATTTGCGCATGGTTAGGCTGCTGTTGAACATCACTCACCCTGGTATCACACCTAAGATCGATATTAGCAGCATCTTTAATTCGATTGAACAATGCTTGACGAATCAAGTAATTAGGTACCAAATAACCCAATGCATCAATATTTTTTTGATCAGGCTTAAAATTAAGCAGCGAGGGTGAATCACCATCAAACACTTTAGCTTCTCTCAAAGGCGCAACTTGAGTTTGATCAATCAAATCCCAAACGCCCAATTTTTTTAGAATTTTAAGCGATAAATGCGTTAGCGCAATCTCTCGGCCGTCTTCTTGTGGCTTTGAAATAGACTCAAAGTTTGAACGCTCAATCAATAGAACCTTAGTATTGGTATCAAGCATAGAGCATGCAAAACTCAAACCTGCAGGGCCTGAGCCAATAATTACAATATCGTAAGGTGTTTGCATTTCTAGCATTAATAATTTGAGATAATAAGCTTATTATAACTACCCAAGACAATCATGATTTATGTTGTTATTCAATTCGGTGCAATTTTCTTTTTAATTGGCAATGCTCAATTAAACAATTTCAACATCATCTCAACCACTTTATTAATCTTGTCTTTACTGATTGGTCTTATTGCCTTGGTTAATATGAAAATTTCCAATTTAAACATCACACCTACACTAAAAGAAGGTCACCAATTAATTACAGTTGGCATTTACGGTTATATTCGCCATCCGATGTATACCAGTGTCATGCTGGCTTGTTTGGGCTTACTACTAACCAACATAACCCTTGTTAGCCAAATTGTTATGCTAATTCTTATTATTGATTTGTTTCTAAAATCCAACCTTGAAGAGAAGCTGCTATCAAAGCGATTTAATCACTACAAAAACTACCAAAAGAAAACTGGCAAATTTCTACCGTTTATTTAATGAGTTTAGTAACTCAATGGCTTTTTGATGCTTGTTTTTTTGAAGCCTGTTTAGCCAATATTTAGCCTTACTAATTGATACTTTGACTCCGGTGCCATTGAGATACATTTTGGCCACTTCAAATTGTGACGGTTGGTGATTTTTTCGTGCCGCTGCAATGGTAAAGCTATAAGATTTTTCCAGATTTTTCTTAACACCATTGCCCAGTTTGTAATGTTGAGCTATTGCTAAATAAGCATCTAAATTTCCTTGGTCGAGCGCCTTTCGATAAAGCGCATGCGACTTAACATAATCAACTTCAGTGCCAACACCTTGTTCATATAAGTCTGCCAATTTGTAGCTTAATTTATCATTACCATTGTCATACGATTTCCGATACCATGAAAATGCTTTTTTGGCGCTAGGTTGAGCGCCAAATTTATGAAGAAAAAATTCCTGCTCAAACAAAGCTGCTAATTTTTCTTGGGCTTTGGCGTGGTTTTGATTTGCCGATTTTAATAACCAACTATACGCTTGCTCATAATCCTCATCATCCGCATAAGCAACACCCAAACGATACTGCTCATCACTATTGCCCGATTCTGCCGCCTTTAATCGCCATTTATTCGCAAGTATTGGATTTTTCTTTACCCCAATACCCTGCTCATACATCTTTGCAAGATTATTCTGCGCATCTGCATAGCCTTGAATGGCAGATTTTTTAATCCATTGATGAGCCAAATTCAAATCACGCTCAACACCTATGCCTAAATAGTACATAGAGCCTAAATCATATTGAGATTTTGAATGCCCCAAGGTGGCTGAACGAGTTAGGTAATTAATACCCTTACCATCATCCTGATCAACACCAGTACCAGTAATATACATAATGCCCAAAGCATTAATAGCATCAGAATTATCCAATTTAGCCGCATGTTCAAAAGCTGTTCTGGCTTTTTCAAAATTTTGCTCAACCTTGTCACCAAAATAATAATCTCGCCCTCTTTCATACAGCGAGACATTAGCACTAAGCGCACCCGTTGTTAATAATCCAATGGCCAAAATATGGCCAGTAAATAGCGTTTTAATAGAAAAAGATAAACTAATCAGATTGCGCCATTTGTTAATTTCGGAATTGAATGACATAAAAAAACGATTTAAGTTAAAAAATTAACCACAAGTATACATTTACCTTGGTAAATAACCTAAATTTATGAAAATTTGAAATATGGTAGTCGCGAGTGAATTCGAATCACCGACCCCTACCATGTCAAGGTAGTGCTCTAACCAACTGAGCTACGCGACTATAAAAGAATGTTCTTAGCAAGAGCTAACAACGAATGCGAAATTATACCCCTGTATGGGGGTTAAATACTAGAAACAGGTTTTGATAATTTCTTGAATGTTACTGGCTGCTGCATACGGGTCATCCGCATTTTTAATTGGACGACCAACCACAATATAATCCGATCCTGACTTAAACGCCGTTGCCACATCAACCACGCGCTTTTGATCGTCATCATTTGCCACAGGGCGAATACCTGGGGTAACTGCAATCAACTTGTTATCAACATACTCCCTTAAAAATGGCACTTCAAGACCTGATGAAACCACACCATCACAACCTGCTTCAAAGGCTCGTTTGGCGCGAGAAATAACCAAATCCTGCACATCACAATCAAAACCAAGATCATCTAAATCACCACGATCAAGACTGGTTAGTGCGGTTACTGCCAAAATTTTAAGATCACCTTTATTTTCAGCAGCCTTTTCCATTAACCCTTGATTGCCGTGAATAGTGGCAAATGTTGCGCCAGTTTGACTCAAACGATTAATGGTTCTACCCACTGTTTCTGGTACATCGAAAAATTTAAGATCAACAAAGACTTTTTTATCCTTAGCGATTAGCCAATCCATTAATTGAAAGTATTGACCAGTCATTAACATTTCCATGCCAATTTTGTAAAAATTAACACTGTCGTCTAATTGATTAACCAAGTCTTTAGCCTGGGAAACCTCGGGTACGTCTAACGCAAAAATTAATCTATCTTCAAGTTTGATGTCTTTCATGGCTATTCCTAATTAAAAAATACTGCCACCAGAATAGCCGTTTTCATTTGCTTTTCTGATCCAATATTTTGATTGTTCAATGTCCTTATCAACGGATTTTGCTAAGGCATAAAAAATGCCTAAATTATACTGTGCTTTTGCATAATCTTGGTTGGCAGATTTTTGATACCACTCAAATGCTTTGGTTAAATCTTTATCCACGCCAATACCTAAGTCATAACTTAAGGCTAGCTCATATTGAGATTGCGCATCGCCCTGCTCAGCAAGCGCTTTAATTTGACTGTAAGTTTTTTCTATCTTCACTTAAACTATCTAGGCGAAACTTCAACCTTGATATTAAGTGTCTTACCAAACGGCTTGTTTCGAGTTGTGTAGGTAAAATTTCGACCATCATATTCATATGCAACTCGGTAATGGCTTAAGCGCTCAACGGATTCAGTACGATATTTAGTTTCACAAATCTCTTTAGTAATTACACGCCCTGTTTTAGATTTTTTCAATTCATCATCATGTGCCAAAGAAGCGCCTAATAATGCGCCTGCAACTGTCATGGCATCTTTGCCATCACCGCCACCAAATTGATTACCAACTAAACCACCTAAAATGCCACCCATAACCTCATTAGCAACAGAACCATCGCCATTTGCTTGGTAAAACTCCTTAATATAACAATCTTGATATGGTTCACGAATCGTGTGCGTTCGGTAAATTTTCTCTACAGAAGTAATTTTTGCCACATCAGTATAGTTACCTGCAACCACTGATTGAGCAGCAAATAATATTGGGATTACTAGCAGTGTTTTTAATTTCATACAACAACTCCATTTAGTTTATTTACGGTAGTATATATTCTACGCTTTTTGATGAAATTGTTCGGATGAATTCAACGACTTTATACTATATTCATGATCCAATGTGTTCTTGGTGTTGGGGCTTTAACCACACCTGGAATCAAGTTAAAGATCAAATTAAAGACCAGCTGAAAATTCAGTATGTGTTAGGCGGTTTGGCGCCCGATAGCAATGAAATTATGCCTGAAGAAATGCGTAGCTACATTCAAAAAAATTGGCAAAAAATTGAACAGACCATTCCTGGTACAAAATTTAATTACGATTTTTGGAAAAATTGCACACCAAAGCGTTCAACTTACCCTGCTTGTCGAGCAGTTATTGCCGCTAAAAACCAAGGTAAGAAATTTGAAATTCCTATAATAAGCAGCATTCAAACTGCTTACTATTTACAAGCGCAAAACCCTTCTGAATCTTCAACACTCATTAAACTCGCCACATCAATTGGATTAGATAGTCAGCAATTTACCCGAGATCTAAATTCGCCCACTACTCAAGAAAAATTGGATAGCGATATTAACCTGTCAAAATCACTTAGTGTTAATGGATTTCCATCGCTTGTCTTGGAAAGAAATGGTGTTAAAAAACTAATTAAGATTGACTATAACAATTCGGATTTTATACTTAAGCAAATATTAACTTGAATAATCCCGCCTCAGCGTTGATAATAGCAAACTTGCCTTCGTAGCTCAGCTGGATAGAGCAGCCGCCTCCTAAGCGGCAGGTCGAACGTTCGAATCGTTTCGAGGGCACCAATTTAGCCTTATGGCGCTGGATTAAAAAACCTTAAATGAATCGCCTCAATCGCCTCTTCGATCTCATTAGTCCACTCAAAATTAATGGCATTAATATTCTCAGTCAGTTGATCCATGTTAGTAGCACCAATAATGCTACTGGCACAAAACCAACGAGAATAAGTAAATGCCAACGCCAATGTTGCTGGAGTGGTGTTTAATTCGTTAGCTAAATCAGCATAAGCTCGAATGGCTGGCTCAACCGCCGGCTTCTCATAGCGCTGGGCAAAACCGTCAAATATATTAACTCGACCTCTGGATTGTGAATCGTCAACATATTTTGCACTAAGATGACCAAATGCCATCGGCGAATAAGCCAAGAGTGGCACGTTTTCACGATAACCCATTTCTCTAAGCGAGCTATCGTAAGTACGATTAATGAGGTTGTAGGCATTTTGCATACTCACGACACGAGGTAAATTTTCTCGCTCTGATGCGTTCAAGAATTGCATCAAACCCCAAGGCCACTCATTGGAAAGACCAATATTTCTAATTTTTCCTTCAGTAATTAGTTCGGATAATGCTTCTAGCGTTTCAGCAAAAGCGGTATAGTTTCGCTCTTGTTCTGGATTAAATAAATACTGGCCAAACATCGGCGTGTTGCGCTCTGGCCAATGTAGCTGATACAAATCAATATAGTCGGTTTGTAAGCGCTTAAGCGATCCTTCTACAGCATTGCGTAAGTTGGTGCGATTAAACGCATGCTCACCGCCTCTAACCCAAGGCATGCCGCGGGCACTGCCAGCAGCCTTAGTAGCTAAAACAATCTGATCGCGCGCTTGGTTTTTAACCCAATTACCAACAATAGTTTCCGTGGAATAAGCGTTGTTTTCACGCGGTGGAACCGGATACATTTCAGCAGTATCAAAAAAATTAATACCTTGATCAATTGCATAATCCAGTTGTTGATGGCCTTCTTTTTCAGTATTTTGCTGTCCAAAGGTCATGGTGCCTAAACAAATATTAGACACTTTTAAATCGCTATCGCCTAGTTGATTATATTGAATAGACATGTAATAACTCAATTAACAAAAAAAAGACGATATAGTAACACGATACACTCCTTTAAAGACACGCTCAAGGGGTAGAATATCAATTATCAAAGATAAATAAGGAGTAATACATGACTCAAAAACTCGATACAAAAGCTGTCGCACTTGCCTTTGGTATTATGTGGTCATTGGGTGTATTTTTCATATCAGTCAGTGCAATGATTACAGAAAGTTATCTGCACAATATTGTCGATTTTTTATCAACGGTTTACCTGGGATACTCACTCAGTTTTAGCGGTGTAGTAACTGGAATGGTTTGGGGATTTTTTGATGCAGCAATTGGTGGGCTTGTGTTTGCCTGGCTTTATAACAAACTGGCGAAATAACCAAGTACCTAGGTATAATTAATTGCAATATTAAATACTTGGGTTAAGTGTATGTCTGGCAACTCTTTTGGAAAATTATTTACCGTAACAACCGCAGGTGAATCTCATGGTGAGGCACTGGTCGGCATTGTTGATGGCTGCCCTCCAGGAATGGCGCTTAGCGAGGCCGATCTACAAGGTGACTTAGACCTAAGGAAACCAGGCACCTCACGCCACACCACGCAACGTCGCGAAGAAGACTTGGTTAAAATTTTATCCGGCACTTTTGAAGGTAGGACCACCGGCACACCCATTGCACTAATTATTCAAAACACGGATCAGCGCTCTAAAGACTATGGCAATATTGCTAACACTTTCCGCCCTGGTCATGCTGACTACACCTACGACCAAAAATATGGCTTTAGAGACTATCGTGGTGGTGGTCGCTCATCAGCCCGTGAAACTGCCATGCGTGTTGCAGCTGGCGGTATCGCCAAAAAATATCTCAAACAAGAGTTTGGTATTGAAATTAAAGGCTACTTAAAACAACTCGGCCCCATTGAGGCAGAAACACTAGATTGGAATGAAGTACACAATAACCCTTTCTTTTACCCTGATGCAAACAAAGTTCAAGAACTAGAAGACTACATGGATGCACTACGCAAGTCTGGCGATTCAATTGGTGCACGCGTCAATGTTGTTGCTACCAACATGCCTGTAGGCTTAGGTGAGCCAATTTTTGATCGCATTGAGGCAGACATCGCTCACGCCATGATGAGCATCAACGCCGTTAAAGGTGTGGAAATTGGTGCTGGTTTTGAGTCGGTAGTACAAAAAGGCACAGAACATCGTGACGCAATTACTAAGGGTGGCTTTAAGTCTAATCATGCAGGCGGTACACTTGGCGGTATTACTTCAGGCCAAGATCTATTAGTATCCATGGCACTAAAGCCAACTTCCAGCTTGCGCTTGCCTATTGAAAGTATTGATAAAAACGGTGATCCAATTGAAGTTATTACCAAAGGTCGCCACGATCCTTGTGTTGGCATACGCGCCACCCCAATTGCTGAAGCCATGCTTGCAATGACAATTATGGATCATGTCATGCGTCATAGGGCACAAAACACAGGGGTTAGCTCTTCAACACCTGTTGTACCAGGTACAAACCTATAACCCTTCTTTAACTGTAAACATACCCACAAGGAAAAACATGCTGTTTTCACTGATTAATAAATACGCCTCAACAAACCCTAAAAACGATATTTTATCTGGCTTAACCGTGGCCTTAGCGCTAGTACCCGAAGCGGTTGCTTTTGCTTTAATTGCTGGCGTTAACCCGTTAGTTGGCTTGTACGCCGCATTCACCATCGGTTTGGTAACCTCAATCGCAGGTGGTCGTCCAGGCATGATTTCTGGTGCAACGGGCGCTGTTGCTGTTGTGGTTGCACCATTAATTGCCATGATTGTTGAACAAGGTGGAACACTCGAGCAAGCAACAGAATATTTGTTTGCAGCGGTTATTTTGGCTGGCATATTTCAGATACTATTTGGCGTACTTAAGCTGGGTAAATTTATTCGCCTAGTGCCACACCCTGTCTTTTTAGGCTTTGTTAATGGTATTGCTTTGGTTATTTTTGCAGGACAAATCAAACAGTTTGAACTGGAAGACGGCACCTGGATTACTGGCGAACCTTTGATGATCATGCTAGCCATTGCCGCTGCAACCATGGCTGTTATTCACTTCTTGCCAAAAATTACTAAGACCGTACCCGCCATCTTAATTGCTGTTATTGCAGGCACTTTAGCGGTAATCACGCTGGGCATTGAAACACGTACTGTGGGTGATATAGCCTCTATTAAGGGTGGATTTCCACCATTCCATCTACCAAACATTGCATTTGACTTAGAAACGCTTAAAGTAATTCTGCCTTTTGCCATAACAATCGCAGCTGTTGGATTAATTGAAAGTTTACTGACTTTAAATCTAGTTGATGATTTAACTGAAACCACAGGCCAACCAAACCGTGAAAGTATTGGCCAAGGCCTTGCAAACTCAACAACCGGTCTTTTTGGCGGTATGGGCGGTTGCGCCATGGTAGGTCAAAGTATTATTAACGTTAACTCTGGTGGTCGCGGACGCTTATCAGGCATTGTTGCTTCATTGGCACTATTAGCTTTTATTGTTTATTTATCTGAATACGTTGAAATGATCCCTATTGCCGTATTGGTCGGCGTGATGATGATGGTGGTTATTGGCACCTTCCAATGGTGCACATTAAAACTGTTTGGAAAAATACCAGTGTTAGATGTGATTACAGGTATCTCGGTTGCTGTTATTACTTTATTAACCAGTGATTTGGCCTTGGCGGTTGTTATTGGTGTCATTTTGTCCGCCTTGTCTTTTGCCTGGGAGTCAGCGAGTAAAATCTACACAACCAAAGAGAACAATGAACATGGCGATAACGTCTACAAAGTTAAAGGTGTGCTGTTCTTTGCCTCAAAAGAGCATTTTCAAGAATTATTTGAACCTAGATCGGACACAGATAATGTTTATGTGGATTTCCAAGAAGCTAGAGCATTAGATCATTCTGCCATTCAAGCAATTGATAAGTTAGCAGAAAGGTATAAAAAGGTCGGAAAGACGCTACACCTGCAACACCTTAGTGCTGAATGTCGACTACTACTAAAAACTGCTAGAAACTTGGTAGAGGTTAACATTTTAGAAGATCCAAAATACCATGTTGCCGATGATAAGCTAGCTTAAAAAAATACTATAAGGCTCTTTTTAACTCTTGATTTATGAATCAATCAAGGATATATTATGCATGAGTATTTAACTGTTATCTGAGGAGAAACATGAAAGGCATACTACTAACAACACTACTTACAATAAGTAGTGCTATTTATGCACAGCCCTATCAAAGTAATTTTTTTAACAATGGTTTTGGCGGCAACGTTTGGTCGAACTTTAATCAAGAGTTTCAAAGATTTAGCAATGAAATGCGTCAAATGCAAAATGAAAATGTATTTGGCGCACAAACCAACCGTTATTTTGATGACAAAACCAATCACTACATGATTGAAATCAAGGTTGACGGGCTTGGAAAAGAAGATTTAGACATTACCACCAAAGACGGCATGATTCATATTGTTGGTAGTGTGCAAGAAATTAAAAAAACACCTAACGGCTCACACTCATCTTCAAGAAAATTTTCTCAATCGTATTCGCTACCAGTTGATGCTGATGGCGATAATGTCAATGCTGAATTTAATGATGGCGTCTTAGCGGTTTCTATCCTTAAATTAGACAAGCCTAAATCGAATAAAGTTTCTATTCAATAAGGCTACTTACCTTTTTCATCGCCCCAAAGTAATTTGTGCATTTGCACCTGTAGACGCACATTCAGCTGATCTTTAATGATCCAATCAGCTAGCTCAGCGGGGGCTATTTGCCCAAATACAGGGGAAAACAAAACACCTGCTGCAGTTGAGTATTGGTTTAATAATTTAACACTCCAGTCATAATCCTGACGTGATCCAATTACAAACTTCAGTTGATCTTTTTGAGTTAATTTGGCAATATTATCATACTTATTTTGCCCAGACTCATTAGAACTTGGCGTCTTTACATCCATCACAATCGACACATTAGGATTTACCTCAGAAATATCGATACTACCACTGGTTTCTAAAGAAACTAAACAATGTGCTTTTACTAAAGCATCCAACAATGTATGGCAATTAATTTGAGCTAATGGCTCGCCACCTGTAACGCAAACGTACTGTGTTTTATATCGCTTAACTTCTTGAATAATGGCGTTAATACTCATCAAGTTATTACCTTTGAATGCGTATTCTGTATCGCAATAACTGCAACGAAGTGGGCAGCCAGTTAAACGAATAAACACCGTAGGCAAGCCAACTTCTCGCGCTTCACCCTGAAGTGAGTAGAATATTTCAGTAATATTTAAATCGGTATTCATAAAGCAGTTTTAAATTGAGTATCCTTGAGTTGTTTAATTTGATTGCGAACATCAGCTGCTTTTTCAAATTCTAAATCACTGGCAAACTGATACATCTGTTTTTCCAGCGATTTTATTTCTTTAGCTAATTGCACGGGCGACAATTGCACAACAACCAGTTGTTCATTATCCCCACTAATTTCTTCACTGGTTAAATCTGTATCTAAAATATTAATAATCGGTTTAACCACACCGCGTGGGGTAATGTTATTGTCCAAGTTATGCTGTAATTGCTTTTCACGCCTTCTTTGCGTCTCATCAATGGCTTTTTTCATCGATTTGGTAATGCGATCCGCATATAAAATTGCCTTACCATTAACATTTCTAGCCGCTCTACCCATAGTTTGAATGAGTGATCTTTCTGAACGCAAAAAGCCTTCTTTATCCGCATCTAATATCGCCACCAAAGAAACTTCAGGAATGTCCAAGCCTTCTCTAAGTAAATTAATACCTACCAGAACATCAAACACACCCAAACGCAAGTCTCGAATAATCTCCACGCGCTCAACGGTATCAATATCAGAATGCAGATAACGAACCTTAACACCGTGTTCATTTAAATAATCACTCAATTGCTCAGACATTTTTTTAGTTAAAGTGGTGACCAGCACTCGATCACCAACAGCAACACGCCGGTTAATCTGGCTCAATAAATCATCCACTTGCGTCTCAACAGGCAAGATTTCTATCTCTGGATCAAGCAGACCTGTTGGCCGAACCACCTGCTCCGCGATGCGACTTGATACATCAAACTCATACTGGGCCGGTGTGGCTGATACCAAAATACACTGATTAATTCGATCTTCAAATTCATTGTACTTTAATGGGCGATTATCAAGTGCTGAAGGTAGGCGAAAACCAAACTCCACCAAGGTTTTTTTACGCGCTCTATCGCCGTTATACATGCCACCAATTTGACTCACTGTGACGTGTGATTCATCCAAAATAACCAATGAATTTTCTGGCAGATAATCCAACAATGTTGGTGGCGGATCACCTGGTTTACGCGAGGACAAATAGCGAGAATAGTTTTCAATTCCTGTGCAATAGCCTAATTCACGCATCATTTCAATATCCATATGCACACGTTGCGTTAGGCGCTGCTCTTCAACTAGCTTGTTTAAAGATAACAACTCATCTCGACGACCTTTAAGCTCATCTTTAATATCATCCAGCATATTTAAAATCTTAGATTTTGGTGTCACGTAGTGCGTTTGCGGATAAATAGTAATACGTTGCAAGGACTTTAATCGCTCACCGGTAAGTGGATCAAACCAATACAAACGCTCAATTTCCTCATCGAACATTTCAATGCGTAAGGCCTGCTCTTCAGAATCTGCAGGGAAAATATCAATCACCTCACCCTTGACTCTAAAATGCCCTCTTAGTAAGGTAACGTCATTACGCGTATATTGCATTTGCGACAAACGTGACAATATTTCTCGTTGATTAGAAACCTCACCAACGCTCAAATGCAGCAGCATTGACATATAACTTTCAGGATCACCCAATCCATAAATAGCAGAGACACTGGCAATAATAACAACATCGTCACGCTCTAGTAAAGACTTAGTGGCTGATAGGCGCATCTGCTCAATTTGCTCATTAATCGATGAGTCTTTTTCGATGAATGTGTCAGAGGCCGGCACATAAGCCTCAGGCTGATAATAATCATAATAGGAAACAAAATATTCCACCGCATTATGCGGAAAAAATTCTTTCATCTCAGCATACAATTGAGCGGCTAGCGTTTTATTCGGCGCCATAATCAAACTAGGTCGTTTGGTTTGTTTAATCACATTCGCCAGAGTAAATGTTTTGCCTGATCCAGTAACCCCTAGCAAGGTTTGAAACTTCTCGCCTGCATTGATACCATCAACTAAAGTTTTGATAGCACTTGGTTGATCTCCGCTTGGAGAAAATTGCGATTCTAGTTGAAATTTCTTGCCCACTGCTTGTGTTTTTTCATTAACATTAACATTCAATTTTAATCTATTTTTTTATCAATAATCATGTCAGAGTTTCTTTCGCAAAGAGTTCAAAAAGTCAAACCTTCCGCCACCCTTGCTGTTACCGCAAAAGCAAATGAATTAAAAGCCCAAGGTATCCAAATTGTACCGATGGGCTCTGGCGAGCCAGACTTCGACACACCCAAAAACATCCAGCAAGCTGGCATTGATGCAATCAATAACGGCGACACTCGATATACAGCTGTCGACGGCACACCCGTTTTAAAGCAAGCTATTATTGACAAATTTAAGCGTGAAAATAATTTAAATTACACCGATACGGAAGTTATGGTGTCATCTGGCGGTAAGCAGGTTTTTTATAACCTATGTCAAGCAGTGTTAAATGAGGGTGATGAAGTAATTATTCCTGCGCCCTACTGGGTTAGTTATCCAGATATGGTTATTTTAGGTGACGCTACACCCGTTGTGGTTGAAACTGGCCTTGAGCAAGATTTTAAAATTACACCGGCGCAACTTGAAGCCAGTATTACCAATAAAACCAAATTATTTGTTATTAATAGCCCGTCAAACCCAACAGGTGCTGTTTACAGTAAAGATGAATTAAAAGCGCTTGCCGATGTGCTAGTAAACCACCCCCAGGTACTTATTATCACTGATGATATTTATGAGCACATTCGCTGGGGTGATGAGGATTTTATTAACATCGTTATGGCCGAACCCGCCTTAAAAGATCGCACCATTATTCTTAATGGTGTTTCTAAAGGCTACGCCATGACTGGTTGGCGCATTGGCTATGCAGGCGGCCCTGAAACAATCATTAAAGCCATGAAAAAGATTCAAGGCCAATCAACTTCTAACCCGTGCTCAATCGCTCAAGCTGCAGCTTTAGAGGCTTTAAATGGTGATCAAAGTATTATTGGCACTATGGTCGATGCATTTGAAGAGCGCCATGAATTTATCGTTAATGCACTTAACGCTATTGATGGGGTTGAGTGTCCACGATCACAAGGTGCTTTCTATTCATTTCCAAGAGTAGAAGGTTTAATTAAGCGCTTGGGGTTAAAAGATGATGTTGAGCTGTCTACTTATTGTTTGGAAAAGTTAAACATCGCCCTGGTTCCGGGCTCTGCATTTGGTGCACCAGGCTATGTGCGCTTTTCATTTGCCACCAGTATGAACAATATTAAAACTGCCGTTGAGAAGCTAGCCAGCGTTTAAAGTACAAAAGACATATATTTTAATATTCAGCATCTAAAGCAACCTGCTGCAAATTCATTGACAAACAAACTGGACAACCTTCTTTGGTATATTTCTTGAGCTTTTTGGCAGCTTTAGCAATTAACCCTTCAACCCCTTTACGCTTAATATAATGTAATCCTCCCAAAAATTAACACTCAGTAAAAGTAGAATTTTCTTATAATAAAA
>JACKQG010002068.1_pt1 | contig 26728 bp, 27 predicted proteins | sample 8237621 | NCBI WGS metagenome assembly JACKQG01 (sample SAMN15677084, study PRJNA649215) | marine metagenome | biome: marine; feature: Black Sea; material: saline water; isolation source: suspended particulate matter (SPM) from the Black Sea western gyre | collected 2013-06-09/2013-06-10 | depth... | reverse complement strand
TTAAAGAAGACTAAACTGAATTGTAATTATATTACTGAGGAAGGGTATTTGGGGCTTAGGCAAGTTCCCAAGTCAATTATTGAAGAAATTAAAGACTGGAGATATGATAAAGCATTTCTAACGCAATATAAACAAACGGAAAAAATTATTTTATCCTATCAGGGAGTTGTAAAGGTTGAGGGTGCTAACAAAAATCAACTTTATTTGAGAGGCAGAAAGTGGTTTTTTGAGTCATTTAAAGAATCAGAAGAAGTATTAGAGATTTCTGATAAAGAATCAGGTGAATTGGCTGGAAAGGGCACTTTTAAAGTTTACTTTGGCAATTATGATGGAGGTTATGTTAGATATGATATTATTCTTGAAATTAAAGAAAGTAGGTATAGGTTTACATTTAAAGATTTTAAACATACATTTTCTCAACATAACTATGGTCATGGACTAATTACAAATGATAAATATTGCCCTTATGAAAGTCTTACTAAAACATATGGGAAAAAATTAGCGAATAAGAATTGGCAGCAAATAAAAGTTGATATTGAAGAAAATGTCTATTATCAAATTGTATCAATATTACGTTTTATGGAGCAATATGAAAATGATGAGGATTGGTAAATAATGTTAAATAAACATGAAAAAACTGCCAGTGTAAGCCTTCAAACTAATTAAGAGTATTAAAATAAGAGAGGGAAGAAGGTTGATAAAATCATTTCAACTATTTGAATGGTAAGGCTTGTGAGAAATAACCCCATAACAATTTCAATAATATATTTTTTACTTTCCAAACCAGAAAGTAATAATTTCAAAAACCCATTTTTAGCACTTCAAAGAGGGTATAATATAAGAAATTGTCCACATTTTGTCCCCCGTTCTTTTCTTAAAACATTTTCAATACTTATTATCAAATATTTATAAAATAACTTGACTTTTTGTATAGAAAATTTACTAATTTTGAGGGATAAACTTTCAAATCAAATATTAACTTTATAATTTAATGAATCATGAAAAGACATATTTACTTTATCCTTATTACAATTTCGCTAAACTCATTCGGACAAACTTTTGGACTTAATAAAGAGACCAATCTTCTGACTTATGAAGAAATAATAAACATCGACAGTATGAAAGCTGAAGACATTTACAAAAAAGTAAAGGAATGGGCAATTCTGTCTTTTAGAAACTCAGAAAAAGTTATTGTAGGTGAAAATAAACCCACACTATTAAAAGCGACATTCATACAAAAGTATTTTAATGGAATGGGTGTATATGCAGATTACTATAACACTATAACTATAAAAATCAAAGATGGAGCAGTTAAGATCATTATTGACGACATGAGAATGACAAGTGGTTACAAAGTTGAAGGAACAGTCTACAAGAAAGATGGAACATTAAGAACAGGAAATACTTACCAAAAGATATACGAGGACATAGAATTTAAATGTAAAGGATTAATAAAAGACCTTACAAATTTTTTGTCCAAAGAGGACGTCTGGTAAAATGAACTACCGCCAACATAAAGCAAGGGATTATTCTGCGAAGCAGCATTAATCTCTTGCTTTGTAGTAGGTAACCGGGCATTCCCGTTCAGTATCAGTTTACATACCGATTAGATAAAGTATGGAAAGATAATCGAACGGACTCCACCTTATATTAGACATACTAAACCATTACTTGACATACCAGAAATTGAAAAAAATAATGAACGCTCCACAACAAATAATTATAAAACGTAGCCAAAGCTATATTTAACATAATACATGTTACTGTAAAAGCCCCTTTCATCCTCAATGGATAAAGACTTTCACACGTTTATCTTTTATTTAAAGTGGAAATAAATATCCGTTGAATACTTTCCGACACGAAGATGACTGGCATTAACAACCTTTGTTGCATCCTCAACCTGGTTTTTGTCATCGTGGCGATAGTTTATAACAACCACTTCAATCCTATAATTCTCTTTCTTGTTTAACTTTAAAATAAAAACCTTTACTGTGCCCTCGCTGTTCGCAATCGACATAACTCTGGATAATTTTTCAGCATCCTCAACTATATGCCTATGATGCCAAACTCCCAACGAATCTAATATCGGATTAACTTCATATTCAAATTTTCCTAAAAGACTATTTGCAATATCTGAATCAGTTACTTGTGAAAATGCAAATAATCCATTAAGCATGACTAATAATGCTACTATAAATTTTTTCATTTATAATAATTTTGGTTAGTAAATAAAGTATCAAATATAAGGATAAATTTCATATTCACTAATGAAAGATAAATTAAATCACAAGGCAACATTTAATAAAAGATATTGCCTTGTGTGAACTTTTAACCTTATTACCATAAAGTAATACAAAGATAATTTATTAATCAACACAGCTAAAAAAGAGTGAGTTTTAGAAATTGTCGGGTAAATATCGGGCAATAAAAAAAGGTTTAATCTGTATATCAACTGACTAATCCTTTTAATTGTCGGGGTGAGAGGATTCGAACCTCCGACCTCGTCGTCCCGAACGACGCGCGCTAACCGGGCTGCGCTACACCCCGAAAAAGTGAGTGCAAAGATAGTTATTACACTTTTAAATATAAAAAAATTATTTGAATAAATCGGGGATTCAGCTATCCATTATTCTTCCTCCGCTTCCCAGCCATAATCGAAATATTCCCAGTTAAAATCATCACCATTAATATTCACTACAAGAAATCCTTCTTCCATGCCATGTCCAGTACCCTTCCACCAACGGGCACAGACTGCTCCGGCGGTAATAAAATGTGTTCCCTGCACATAAATATCTTCAAGAAAATGTAAATGTCCCTGCAATACTAATTTCAAATTATAATCCTTAAAAAGTTCAAGCACTTCTTTTGAATTAGTTATTACAAGGCTTTCACTATTAGGTTCGAGCGAACCATAAAAAATTTGCATATAGGATGTAATAAAAGGAATATGAACGCTAACAACAATCGGAGTTGAGTGATTTGACTTTTCCAAATCGGATTTTATCCATTCCATTTGCTCGTCGTCAACTTTCCCGATATAACTGCTTTCGCCGGTGTCTTCAACTGAATCTAATATAAGGAAATGCCAGCCTTTATGATCGAATGAGTAATATCTTTTACCAATCCTGTTTTCATACATTTTTTCACCATATTCCGGGTGATTTTTCTCAACCCCGCTTTTTTCATAAATCCCGAATACTTCATGATTGCCCATTGTATTATAAACAGGCATATTGAAACTCTTAACGGTTTTCTCATATAAATTATAAAGTAAATCTGCTCTTTGATAATTCTGCCCTAAAACATCCATAACCAAATCGCCGCCGGTAATAATAAAATCCGGATTGAATTTATTAACAGAATCGATTGCCTGCCGGAAACCTTCAACTGCATTTCGTTCGGGCTGTAAATGGATATCTGTCATAAAAACAAATGTAAAAGATTCGTTATCTTCCGATTGGGTTGTAACATTGCCGGAGTTGCAACTAATAAAAAACCAAATCAGACCGAAAATGACCAATGATTTTTTTATTGAACTAAAATTTTTCATCTTGTAATAATAAACGGATTTCTTAAACAAAAGTAAACAATAACTATATGAGATATATTAATTTTGTCAAATATGAGTAAAAAAATATTTTTATTTAAAATAATTTTTAAATTTGCACATCATTAAAAATCTATTGTTATGGTAAACAACATCATTAAAGTCCTGTTATTAGTCGTTATCGTAGTTTTAGCTTATTTTGTTGTAGAAAGTATAATGAAGCCCGTTCGATTCAATAAGGCAGTGGATATAAGAAGCAAGGCAGTTATTCAGAATTTGGTTGATATCAGAACTTCTGAGATGGCATTTAAAATAATCAATGGTAAATATACTTCCAGCTTCGACACTTTGATCGACTTTCTTCAGACCGGCGAAATTCCTGTTGTAAATATAATTCCCGATCCGGAGGATACAACATTTACAAAGACAATCCGTGACACAATCGGCTACATTCCGGTTATTGATTCTTTATTTAATGACAGGGAAAATTATAATGTAGATCATATTAAATATATACCTTACACTGATAATGTAATGTTTGACTTGGATGCCGGAGTGATTGAAAAAGGCGGTGTTAATGTACATGTTTTTGAAGCACAAGCTCTTTATGATATTATTTTAAAAGGATTAAACGAACAAATGGTAATTAACCTCATTGCCGGTAAAGAACAAATAGAAAAATATCCTGGAATAAAAGTCGGCTCAATGACAGAAGCCTCCATCGATGGTAACTGGGAGTAATTCAATGTGGTCTGATGCCTGACCAAATAATTAAGATCGTTAATAAATATGATGAAGCTTTAAATAAAGCTGATTCTGAAAAATATAAATTATCCATTCAGCTCTCCTTGGATGGATTTTCATTTTGTATTTTCGACGAAAAGACAAACAAATTTCTTTCAATAGAGTCAATAACTATTGAAAATCCAAATCGGGTTGATATTTTTTGTTCTTTAATAAAACAGTTTTTTTCAGCACATTCGTGGCTAAATCTTAAATTCAAATCTACAAACATTATTTATGAAACTCAAAAATCAACTTTAATTCCATCACCTTTATTCGATGAAGCCGAAAAAAACACGTATTCGGATTTTAATTTTACCCCCGAAGAAGACCACTGTGTTTATTACGATAAGCTGATCAGTCTTGATGCATTTAACCTTTATACTGTTCCGGTTCAATTAAAGAACACATTAAATGAATTGTTTCAGGATCATAAGCTTCTGAGCCATTCCGGTTCTTTAATAGAAAGTTTATTGATTTTATATAAAAACCTTCCTGTACAAAAAAGAGTTTTCGTGAATGTAAGGAAATCAAACTTAGACATTGTTATAACAGAGGGGAAAAAACTTCTGTATTTCAATTCGTTTACTTACACGACAAAAGAAGATTTTATTTATTACGGGATCTTTGTATTGGAACAGCTTAACCTTAATCCGGAAGAAATTGAATTAATATTCTCAGGCTTTATTAACAAAAATACTGAGCTTTTCGATATCGTATATAAATATGTAAGAAATGTACAATTTCCGAAGTTGACAAATACATTCAGATACAGTTATATATTTAATGATATACCTTCACATTATTATTTTAATCTGTTAAATATCACGCTGTGCGAATTATAAGCGGAAAAAATAAAGGAAGAAAGATTACAGCTCCGGGGAATCTGCCGGTCAGACCAACCGCCGATATGGCTAAAGAAAGTCTGTTTAATATCCTGAACAATCATGTAAATTATGAAGATTTAAATGTACTCGATCTGTTTGCTGGAACAGGAAATATATCTTATGAATTTGTTTCGCGGGGAAGTAAATCTGTTACTGCTGTTGATAATAACCCGAAATGTACCGGCTTTATTAATCAAACTGCTAAAAAACTCAATTACGATAATCTATATGTGATCAGTTTGGATTACAGGGTATTTTTGAAGCATACGCCTAATAAATGGGACCTGGTTTTTGCCGACCCGCCCTATAATATGGAAGGCATTGAAGAAATTCCTTTCCTGGTTTTTGAAAAAGATATATTAAATAAAAATGGCTGGCTAATAATTGAACATTCTAAAAATATTGATTTTTCAGATTATTCCGGCTATTTTGACCATCGGGTTTATGGCAGAGTTACTTTTAGTTTTTTCAGGCAAAACCTTTAAAATTTTAAAAAAATCATACTCGCCTTTGTTTTTTTAGAATTAATATCTACTTTTGCACTCCTTTTTTAAATACCTGTTAATAAACAAGTAAAATAAATATTAAAATTATGGTAAATCAGTATGAAACCGTTTTCATTATGACTCCCGTTTTATCTGAAGATCAGATAAAGGAAACGGTTAACAAATTTAAAGACTATCTAACAAAAAAGGGGGCTGAAATAGTTTTCGAAGATAACTGGGGTATGCGTAAGCTTGCCTATCCTGTCCAGAAAAAATCAACAGGATTTTATTACCTTCTTGAGTTCAATGCAGAAGGAAATATTATCCGGAATTTTGAAGTTGCTTTCAAACGTGATGAAAAAATTTTACGTTTCTTAACAGTCAAGCTTGATAAACATGCTGTTATTTACAATGAAAAGAAACGCAAGAAAGCAAAGGAAGAAAAAAAAGTTGAAGCATAATTATTAACAAATTAAAACTTTAAAAAAATGGCTCAGTCAAATTCAGACATTAAATATTTAACCCCTATTGCGGTAGATACAAAAAGAAAAAAATACTGTCGTTTCAAAAAAAGTAAGATTAAATATATCGACTATAAAGATCCCAACTTTTTAATGAAGTTTGTAAATGAACAAGGTAAGTTATTACCTCGAAGAATTACCGGAACTTCAACTAAATATCAGAAAAAAGTTGCCCAGGCAGTTAAAAGAGCAAGGCATATTGCATTAATGCCTTATGTTGGAGATTTATTAAAATAAGGAGGTAATTATGGAAATTATTTTAAAACAGGATATTCGGAGCCTTGGCTATACCAATGATATCGTTAATGTTAAAGCCGGTTATGCCAGGAATTATTTGATTCCGAAAGGTTATGCAATTGCTGCAACAGAAACCAACAGAAAAATTTTAGCAGAAAACCTGAAGCAAAAATCCTTTAAAGAGGAAAAGATCAAAAAAGAAGCTGAAACACTTGCCAAAGCCCTTGATGGGATAACAGTAAAAATAGGAGCTAAAGCAGCCGAAACAGGTAAGATATTCGGCTCGGTTAACAATATACAAATTACTGCTGCTATTAAGCAGCAGTTCAACTACGATATTGACAGGAAGAAAATTATTGTTGACGGTGAGCATATCAAAGAATTAGGCACTTACTCTGCCGAGGTGAATTTACATAAAGACATAAAAGTAAATATCAGTTTTGAGGTGTTTGCCGAGTAAAACAAAGTATTACATACATAAAATATGAAAACCCGGAGCCAATTGGTCCGGGTTTTTCATTTCAGGTCGATTTTTGTGGAAAGTAAAAAACTGTAGATACTTAGTAGAAAAAGTCTCTAACAGTAGCTATTTGGTAAAATCATCATCTTTATTTATCATACTTATCTCTTTGTTGTCGTTTCCAATTTCTTTTTTAGTATTATTATTAAAAAATTTACTTTCTGAAATATTTAATTCGGTAATTAATTTTATAAGCAATATCATAACAACTATATATAATAAAATATAAATTGTTGGTTTTACTGATAATTCAACCGATAATAAATATTTCTTTATTAATTTCATCAACCGTAATTATTTTATTTATTTACGTCGGTGAAAATATTGAAACTTTTAAAAGAAAATATAGCAGAAAACCACTAGAAAAAAAAATAGCAGAAAACTACTATTTTTTATTGAGGAAAGTTTAGTCTGAGTTTTAAACTTCTTAGTCCAATAATCCATTTTCCATAGCCCACCTGATCAACCCTGCTGAATTTTTAGCACCTGCTTTGGAAATTAAATTTGAGCGGTGAGTTTCTACAGTATGAAAACTTACGTGTAACTTGTCTGCGATTTCCTGGCTATTATATTCAAAACTTATCAATCTCAGGATTTCCTTTTCCCTTCCAGTCAATTTGGGAAAAAGCGGATCGAATTGACTTTGATTTATTTCACGCTGCAGAATATTAATCGAAAGTCTGTCGCTAAAATAAGTTTCACCCCGATACACTTTTTTTATTGCCTTTATAAGTTCATCTTTACTGGTGTCTTTTAATACATAACCTGATGCTCCGTTTTTAATCATTCGTTTTACAAAACGTTTTTCATCAAACTGTGAAAGCGCAATAATTTTTATATCAGGATATTTTTTAGAAACAATTTTGGAACAATCAAGCCCATCCATTTGAGGCATATTGATGTCCATAAGAATAACATCAATTTTTTGTTCCTTCAAAATCTTCAGTACCTGCAAACCATTATAAGCTTCCGCTACAATTTTAATATCACTAACATCTTCAAGAGTAGTTTTAATTCCGTCAATTAATAGCTGGTGATCGTCTGCAATAAGTACTTCAATCATGGGCTTTATTATTTCCGGTGCAAAAATACAAAAAATGAATAAAATACAAAAAGCCCGTATTACACCTTTTTTTAAAAAAGTTAATTATTGTCTCTATTATGATAAGATTTTAATTCTCCGTCAAAGGGATCTGAATTAAATAGACGGTTCCTTTACCTGGTGATGATTCAATGGATAAATTACCACTCAGAAAATCAATCCTGGACTGTATGCTTGTTAAACCAATGGATTTTGATTGTAATTTTTCATTTACAATAAATCCCTTACCATTATCGGAATACTGAATATTCAACTGCTCGGAAAGGTAATTAATAGTAAACGATATGTTGGTTGCTTTTGCATGTTTCAATGTATTATTCACCATCTCCTGTACGATCCTGTAAAGCATGATTTCGGTATTTTCAGGGAGGCGTTCTCTGTCTCCGCTAATTTGTATTTCTGCAGTAAGTCCGTGGCTTTCGTCTAATTGCTCGAATAAATCTTCAAGTGCTTCATTTAAACCGAATTTTGTTAATATACCCGGCATCATGTTATGGGATATCTTCCGCACATCTCCCGATGCCTGTTCCAGTAATTTTGTGGCTTTATGGATGAGGTCTTTATTTTCAGGACTTTTATCACTTATTGTTGTAAAATGCATTTTTGCTGTGGATAACAATACGCCCAAACCGTCGTGCAGTTCTTTCGCTATACGCTTGCGTTCTTCTTCCTGTCCTTCCACAATTGATCTGGCGGCGAGCAATTTCTTTTCTTCTTCTAACTGCCTGATCTTTTGTTCTGCAATAATTTTATCCTTCCTGGCTTTATGACGATAAAAAACAAACAATAACAACACTATTACAACCAAAGCCGATCCACCTGCCAGGTACATATTCCGCTGGTTTGTCTTTTTTCGCAAATTCAGGTCTTGTTGAAGGTTCTCGTTTTCCAATGCCAGAATGCGGGCTTCGTTCTTCTCTTTTTCGTATTTCAGTTGCAGGTCGGCAATTATCCCTGATTTTTCTATGTTGAAGATAGTGTCTTTTAATTCTATGTATTTGTTTTGGTATTCAAAAGCTTTTTTGTAGTTTCCTAATATTTCGTAAGTTTTATAAATATTATTGTAAACCAATAATAAATCATCTTTTGCTTTTATTTCTTTTGCAATGGTCAAACATGTATCGTAAATTGCCAAAGCCTTTGTAAATATTTTTAATCTTTCAAATACTACAGCCTCGTTTATTAAAACAGATAATATACCTTCTTTACTTCCTGTTTCTTTAAAGTAATCTTTTGCTATCTTATATACTTCAAGAGCCTTTGAATAATTCCCTTTTGCTGTATATAAAGCGCCAATATTTGAATTAATAAATCCCAGACCAACCTTATTATTGATTTTTTCGTAATATTCAATACCTTTGTTAAAATGTTTTATTGCCTCACCATACTTTTCCTCCCCAAAAGCAACCATTCCCAGGTTATTGAATGCTAAACCTATTTGCCGGATATTATTATATTTTTTATTTATTTCAATGCTTTTAAAAAAGTTGCTTTTTGCTTTATTGTATTCTCTGATTTCCAGGTACACCTTTCCTAAATTTATTGCCCCGCTTGCCAATGCCTGCTCATATCCTATCGCCTCCGATAATTTAATTAAATTCAAGTAACAAGAAACTGCAGAATCATAGTCAGCTCTCTGATAATATATAATTCCTATTGAATTATAAGATATTGCAATTCCTTTTTTATCATTGACTTTCATTAGTAACGACAGAGCTTTATTATGAAAATCCAATGCTGTTGAAAGAAACCCTTGCTTTCGCAGGATCATTCCGTATAAATTATAATTATATCCAAGTCTTTTTATATCATTAATTGAATCACTAAGCTGTATGGCAATATTATTTATATAAATAGCGGAGTCGAATAAACCTTCATAAGTATGAGTATAACATTTTTCATACAAAACATCTATTTTCCCGGGAATATAATTTAGCCGGGTTGACAAGTCATAAGCTATATCGGAGTATTTTTTAGCTTGCTCAATATCAGAATTTTTGTATTCTTTTATTAATTCTAATAAAATAATCACTTTATTAGAATCATTTTCCTGTATTGCTAATAATCTTTGCAGACTATCAACTTTTATAGCAGACTGGCTGTTCGAAGAAAATGTAAAAATACAAATCTGTAACAGTAAAATAGCTGCAATTCTCAAAAGTATCAGATTATATTTTTTTATTTGCAACACAGTGCTATTATTATTATATGAATTGTCTAAACAAACACCACCTTCAAAGCTGGTGGCGTTTTAAGTTTAATTAAATATATCCTATCAGCCCAACTCTGCATTTTCTGAAGCCAATGTTGATGAACCTCCTTCACCACCTTCTCCCGTACCAATATTAACCACAACATCGTGTGGATTCCCGTCCCAGTTAAACTCATGTTCATACTCTTCCTGGCGTGCACTTGTCTGGCTTACATCATTTCCAACACTATAACGTATATAAGTAGTGTCACCTACCGTTGAAGGATCTCCTGGGCGAAGAGTTAATTTCTTTTCGGCTGGTACCCAAACAACAAAACAAGATTTCAGTTTTTCAGGTCTCGATGTTGTCTTGTACAAATAAGAATAAGGCTTGTAATTGTTCATAATTTTAAATTTTAAGTTAAACAAAAAAATAAGTAAGACGCCTTTCGTTTATATTAATTTTGGTACTAAATTAAATATTTTAATGTATTTTTCAATATAAAAATTTCTATGGCATGCCGTATGATGCGCTGATATACCATGTGCCATTCAAAATAATTAAATAAATAATCCAATAAATTGAAGCTAATAGCAATACTAATGGATAATAATATTTTAAATTTTCTGATTTTAAATTAAAGTACAGTCTGACTTTTTTCAAATTAATCAGAAAAGAAGCCCCAATTAAAAATAAAGAATAAATCGATACAACAATATAAACAGTTATTATACTTGTTGGTTTTCTAAAAAAGAATCCTAAAAGTACTTCAAAAAGTCCGATAAAAAAAAGTGATTGAATAGCAATCCAGCCAATATTTTTTCTTTTAACAATGCCAAAACTAACTAATAATACTAAAGCCCAAAAATAAATATAAGGTAAAGCTGATTCTTTGTATTTAATAAAATCTATACCCGGATATTTCGTTTCTGCTTCATAAGAAGTTGGAAGACGAAAAAAATCAACAATTTGAATAACTAAAAAGGTAATTGCTATACAAAAAGGATAACTCCTATTACTTTAAAAACAACCTTACTTTTCATAACAATTCTATATCTGAATTTTCCTTTGCATTCACTTTTATTCCTTTTACCCACTCAGGTATATTCTTAAATCTGAACACTACATCCACTTCCATCTCAACATCTGTTAATTCATCTTCAGTAGTAGTACCCAAAACAAAATCAAATTCATAAATGCCATCTGCAGGCGGACTTTCATAATCTTTTGCAGAAACAAGCACAGGTGCCAGGAGTTGATTGAGTTCTGCAATTCCGGTAGCCTTTATTGCCAGCAAATCAGGCTCTGTTCCCCCTTTAACTATTTTTATATTTTTAACAAATCTTACCCAATCTTTCATTATGGCATAAAATTGCAACTTTTAATTAAAATAAACATAGCAGAAAACCATTAGAAAAAAAAATAGCAGAAAACCATTAGTTTTAGATTTTTGTTATTTGTTATTTGTTATTGATATCAAATCACTATTTTTGCTTTGTAAGTTAAAAAAAAGGGAATGGTTACAAACAGCATAGTAAAATTCATTAATTCACTTAAAACGAATAAATACCGAAATGTCCATCAGAAATTTATTGCCGAAGGACCCAAAATAGTCAGTGAATTGCTAAACAGCTCTTTTATAGTTGATAAAATATTAGCAACAAAAGATTGGATTGATTCCCAAAAGGATCCGGACTTAAGAAATATTAATGTTATTGAAATTTCTGAAAAAGGATTAAAAAAAATAAGCGCTTTAAAAACTCCTAACAAGGTGCTTGCAATCGTTAATATTCCGGACAGGAATAAAATTCCATCAAATAATTATTCCGATTTAATCCTCGTGCTCGATGAAATCAAAGATCCGGGCAATATGGGTACGATTGTCAGGACGGCTGACTGGTTCGGGATTCCTTATATTATTTGTTCTGACAACTGTGTTGATATTTATAACCCGAAAGTTGTACAAGCCACAATGGGATCAATATCAAGAATGAAGGTTTATTATACTGACCTTTATAAATATCTACAAAATATTCCTTCTGAAATAAAGGTTTTCGCAACCATGTTAGATGGAAAAAACATTTACAGGGCAGAATTAGACGAGAAAGGCATCATACTAATAGGAAATGAATCAAGGGGCATATCGAAAAACCTTGAATCGTTTATCACTGACAAAATCTCAATACTATCATATACTTCATCAAAATTTAAAACGGCAGAGTCGTTAAACGCATCAGTAGCCACAGCCGTCGTCTGCGCTGAATTCAGAAGAAGATTTATGAAATAATTTGTAATTTTGCTAACACTTAAACAAATTCAGATTTGAATATTAAACCCGTAGAAAATATGTTTGCAAAACACGTCGCAACTAACAAGCTGAATATCTATATGCTTACATTCAGTAATCTTTGCAAACTCCTTTTCAATGGGTTTAATACCGGAAATAAAATAATAAGGATTCTGCTAATAGCTCTGCTCCATATTAGTTTACCCCTGATCATTTATTCTCAAAAACCCACTAAAGTCAAGCTAATCAGAGCTAACGACCTGAAATACGATAAACGTCTCGGTGAAAAAGTACAGCGGCTGATCGGAGATGTCATCCTGAAACACGACAGCACTTATTTATACTGCGACAGCGCTTACCTGTACGAGGCAACCAATAGCTTCGACGGTTTTGGAAATGTTCATATTAAAGTTAGCGACACACTGAATATATATAGCAGCCTGCTTAATTATGATGGAAATACAAGAATAGCAGAATTGCACGAAAACGTAATACTTATTGATAAAAAGGCAACATTATATACTGAACACCTTTGGTACGACCGCCTGACAAATATTGCCTATTATCATACCGGTGGAAGGATTATAGATAAGGAAAACGAACTTATAAGCAAAATCGGATACTATTATACAGATTGGAAGGAGGCTTTTTTCAGGGACAGTGTAGTCCTGGTAAATCCGCGCTATATTATGAATACGGACACTATGATGTACAACACCGAAACAGATATTTCCTACTTTTACGGACCGACCATAATTACCAGCGACGAGAACTTTATTTATTGTGAAAACGGCTGGTACGACACACGCAACGACAAGTCACAATTCAAAGAAAACGCATATATACTAACCGAAGAACAAAAACTGAGAGGAGACAGCCTCTATTACGACAGGCAACTTAATTATGGAGAAGCCTATTATAACGTTTCGTTAACTGATACGGTACAGGATATGATCATACTCGGTGAATACGGGGAGTTCAGGAAAAATGACGGTTATGCCTTTGTAACCGACAGCGCCGTTGCAATCCTTATTGACATTAACGATTCCTTGTTCCTTCACTCGGATACTTTATGGCTAAATTTTGACAGTGCACAGAATATTGAATATCTTTTGGGTTATTACAAGACAAAATTTTACAGGAAAGACTTACAGGGTATGTGCGATTCTTTGGTTTATGATTTCGCCGACTCTACGATTTTTCTTTATAAGTCGCCTGTCCTCTGGTCGGAGGAAAATCAGCTTACTGCCGATTCTGTCCGTATTGCATTAAGTAATAACCAGATTGATACCCTGGCGCTGATCAACTCTGCTTTTATTATTTCAATAGATGATACAATAAGCATGAGTACATTTAACCAGATAAAAGGAAAGATAATGACAGGTTATTTTAGGGATAACGAAATGGAAAAGGTAAAAATCTTTGGAAATGCCGAATCAATTTTTTATGTGAGGGAAGAAAGTGGTGGTTTGTTAGGAATAAACAAAACATCATCAAATGATATGAATATTTATCTTTCTGATAATGAAGTTCAAATAGTAACCCCTATTAAAAATGTAGATGCACACATGTATCCTGACCATGAACTCACACCAAAAGACCTCTTACTTAAAGGTTTTAAATGGATTGAAGGGAGAAGACCTATGAGGAAGGAGGATATATTTGTTTGGTGAAATTGGTTGAATAAGAATATAGAATAAAAGTTTTGACCTAATTTTTTTCACTTGGGGGTGATACAGCGGTGGCAACCTTCTTCAGCAATTCATTCCCTATACTACATTCAAGGCATTTCTTTTTATTGCAAAAGGCATTCTTTAATTGAAGTAAAGCCTGTGTGTTGAATGCCGTGCGAGTACTCATGCTTAGCTCCTCCCATTTTTTTATAATTGCATTGGTTTCGCCCGGTATCTGTTCAAGAAACTTGAGTGAACGGTCAATATATCTCTGGTCGTTCTTTATTCTCCCATATATAAAAATAAAAGGCACAATGGTATTTATCACAATTAAATTGATGGTATTCCTTCCCATCTTTTTTTTTCGTTTCGGGGACACCTTTCCGAAGGTATAATGATCTTCCCAATATTCGGAAACTGATACATCGAACAATTGTAACATATCATTCAGTTTTTCAACTTCCAGGATTTTTGAAAAAAGATGAGATGAATTACAGATCAAATCAGCGAATTGTGCAAGCCTGATAGTTGGAAAATTCGAAGGTCGCAGGCGCATAAACCTCCAGAGGTGTGGGTCTATGGGAATCAGGCTGAATTTCTTTTGCAGGAATTTATACTCTTTTTTTAAGTCCTGAAAATATTCATCCTTTACACTCCTGCTCAGCAACCCTGCCTGCCCGAAAAGCAATGCTTCTATCTGGAATTTGTTATTTTTATGTTTCCCAAGATAAAGCAATGGCAATGATTTTGCAAGCAACTCAAACGGAACGGAATTTACCTTAAACCCGAAATTCCTGGCTAAGAACTCATAAAAAGTTTGTTCCCGGTTATTCTCGTTGAATTTTAATTGTTCTTCAATTTCAACTGCTTTGTTTTCGAGCCTTTCTATCATTAACCTGTCTAACCAGTTATTCAGGATAAAACGGTTAACTTCAAATATCATTTTTTCACAGGGAATCCAATTGCGGTTCGTCATGAATTCGCTATAGCGGTCGAACAATGTTTTATTGTATTTACCTTTTAATTCAATGGCAGGGATTACCTCGCCGTTTCTTCTTTTGATGACTTTATCCTGTATGTAAACAACATGCAGAATTATATTATCATAAGCTTTATCATGTTGATGATCATGTACGAACCAATCGGAAGATTTAACATGGATTTCAATATTTCCCGCCCAGATGGTATCTCCTGTTTTTATTCTCGCATTGAAAAAATCAGGACCGGAATCCTTGTTGTGTTTACCCACATCAATTATATCACAATCCTCTCCTGTTGTAAGCTTTATATTTTGATCGAAAAGTCTGAACTTCCATATATAATGAAGGAATTCCTCGGTCATGGGTAATGATTTTCAGTAAAAGTAATAAAAAAAGTAAAGGGATAATGTTATTTGTTAATTGTTATAAGTTAATAGGTGCTTTTCACGAAACTTTTATTCCCCGTATTTTATCGTATATTTGTAAAATTACAACATCTAATCTTAAATATTATCAAAAAAATGAATTATGCAAACATAGCAATTAGAAAACCATTTTTTTGTATTCTGTTTTTACTTTTAAACTTTTCACTTTACAGCAATCCGAAAGGTGACTCGTCAAGTTCTTATTTCATTTCGGGTGTTAGGCTTCATTACGGTTTTATTTTTGCCCATACTAAAGATATCCAAAAAGCGGCACATTCACACCCTGTCGGCATTCAGGTTGATTTTGGCTGGCATTTAACAAGTAACAAAGCGTACGATTATTGTAATTGTTATCCGCGACTGGGTTTGTCATTATATTACTGGGATTTTCGCAATCCTGAAATATTAGGCACTGGTATAAACCTTATCGGATTTGCCGAACCATTTATAAAAGCATACAAAAAATTATCTTTTTCAATACGCCCGGGCATTGGAGTTGCATATCACAATAATCCTTATGATGAAATAACCAACCCGGATAATTTGTGTTACAGCACTGCCTTTTCGTATGCTCTCCTGTTGAACGGAACATTGAATATCAGAATTAGCAATCATTTGATATTCAATATTGCATTTAATTATAATCATATTTCAAACGGGGGAGTAAAGATGCCGAACAAAGGCTTAAATTACCCTTCGTTCAGCTTAGGATTGGATTTCAGTTCTAAACCACTGAATTTTCAGGAAAAAAAGCAAACAACCCAAATCCATTTTGAAAAGAAATTAAAAAGGCATATCGGCTTGTTTGTCGGATTCAAAGGGGTTTCGGAAGACGACAACCTGTATTTTGTAAAAGGAATTTTTGGAAAGCTTAGTAAGCAAATTAGCAGGTCATCAGCTTTGGCAGGAGGAATTGAATTGATAGCCGATGGATCCGAGAAACAAAAAGACAAATTATATACCGGTGTGCATAATAATGCGCAATATATGGGTTCTGTGATGGCAGGCTATGAGTATCTTCTCGGAAGGTTCGCATTAACAATAGATTTAGGATTCTATTTTTACAATACCGACAGAAGAACGGATATTATTTATCAAAGATATGGAATGATATACAAAATTTCCGAGAAAGTCTTTACCGGTATAAATTTAAAAGCCTACCGGCATGTGGCTGATTTTTTTGATATCAGACTCGGTGTTACTTTTTAAAATAAACCCAAACAAGCCATTTGATAAATCAAAAGGTAAATTTGGAAGATAAGTTTAAACTTTATCGTTTTGATTATTAATTTTGCAAATGAACAAGTAGAAAACATATTTATAATCTGACATTCATGATATTAAAATGAAACAAAAAATATTACCAACGCTTTTATTAACACTAATACTATCATACTCTGTTGTAGCTCGGCAAAATAATACTATTGACAGCCTTGAAAATCTTTTAAGCACTAATCTCCCCGACACATCCCGCTTATCTGTACTAACAAAGCTGGCTAAGTTTTATTTAATGCAAAAAGGCGGACTTGAAATGGCAAAGAATTATGCAGATGAAGGATTTAAACTTACCGAAGAAAAAAGTCTGAAAGTGCCATACAAACTGAATTGGGCTATGGCGAAAATTTACCATAAATTGTCAAACCCGCACAAGGCTGTTGATGAAATGAAAATAGCCGTTAAAAAACTCTCAGGTTCAGAAAATAACGCCGAAATAGCAAAAGCAAACAATTTCCTGGGGTGGCTTTATTTTTATGCAGGCATGTTTACCGAGTGTATTGAGACTTATAAAAAAAATATCGAATTTGCCAGGGAAAACCGGATAGACTCCATCGTCCCTTCAGCTTACAGCGGAATTGCTTATGTTTATTCTAACCTCGAACAGACAGAAGATGAAAAGAGAACTCTTTACCTGATGATGGAAGCCTCGCGGCAGGAAAATGATATCAAGTCGGAAGCAGAGGCGTATTTCAGGCTGGGAGATATCGGAATGATAAAAGACAGCAATTTTGTATTTGCCATTGAAAATTATAAACAATGCCTGAGGCTCAGAAAAGAATTGCATGATACATCATATATTGCATATACCATATTGCGCATTGGCTGGAATCATTATTTGAATGGAGATTTAGATACGTCTTTGTATTATTTCTTCAATTCGCTTGATTACAGCATTCCCATCAATAGGCTTATGAATATTACTAATGCTTATGGAAATATCGGAACGATTTACCGAGATAAAAAAGAATATAAAAAGGCTTTGAAATATTACTATAAAAGCATTAAATATTCTATCAAAGCCAATGACGTGTATAATCTTTCGTGGCTCTATAAAGATATGAGCACAATGTACGCTTCGCTCAGTGATTATAAAATGGCTTACGAAAACCTTCTTCTGCATAAAAAATACAGCGATTCTCTTGAAATGAAAAAGTATAACAAGGGTATGGCAGATGCACGTACACGTTACGAAGCAGAGAAGAATGCAAAAGAACTGGAATTACTGTCATTAAAATTAAAACAACATAAATATTTTACTTATGGGTTTGCCGGAGCTATTGTACTTGTTGTTGTTATCGGGATTCTGTTAATATGGCAGAATAAGCTCAATGCCAAACGAAGGATTTCGGAGATGAACCACAAAATCTCAGAAATGACACAGAAAAATCTCAGGCAACAGATGAACCCGCATTTTATTTTCAACACTTTGAACTCTATCCAGTATTATATGTATCAGCACGATAAAATCTCGACTAATAATTATTTGACTAAATTTTCGAGCCTGATGAGAAAAACGCTTGAGAACTCACAACATACATCTATTCCTATCAAAGACGAAATTGATGCTCTTGAATTATACCTCCAGCTTGAATCATTACGCTTTAAAGAGAAATTTGAATACGAGATCAATATAGATGAAGAAATTGACACTTTGCTCTATAAAATCCCAACCATGCTGATACAGCCTTATGTAGAAAATGCTATATGCCATGGATTGATTAATATGGAAGGAAAAGGCAATCTGAAGGTGTATCTGAAATTATTTAAAGATAGTATTGCCTGTACCATCGAAGATAACGGAATCGGGCGGGAAGCTGCACAGGAGATAAAGAAGAAAAAAAACAGCGATCATAATTCACTCGGTACAACCATCACAGAGTCGAGGTTAAAGCTGGTTAATGCCCTGTACGGCAAAAACATGAAGATAGAATATACAGATATAAAAGATGAAAATGGAAATCCATGTGGAACAAGGGTAGAAATACATATACCTATAATGACTTGATGTTAAAAGAATGAAGCTTAAAACCATAATTATTGACGACGAGCTGGATGCGGTGAATTTTATCCGCTCCATTATTGAAGAATATTGCCCTAAGCTGGAAGTGTCGGGCACAGCCCATTCGGCAAAGGACGGTGCAAAAGCAATCATTAAAACGAATCCTGATGTTGTTTTCCTTGATGTTGAAATGCCGCATGGCAGCGGATTTGATCTGCTGGCTCATTTCCCCGAAAAAACCTTCGATGTTATCTTTATCACGGCTTTTAACCATTATGCCATTAAAGCCATCAAATTCAGTGCGGTTGATTATATACTAAAACCTATCAATATAAACGAATTTATCAAAGCCGTTGACAAGGTGATCGAAAAAAGGACTTCGAGTCAGAACCGGAATGCCAGTTATAATGCCCTGCTTGAAAACGTAAGATCATCTCTCCCCAGCAAGCTGGCTATCCCTACTTCAGAAGGCATGGAATACCTGAATACTAAAGAGATCATCCGCGTTGAAGCCGACCGAAGCTATTCATGGTTCTTTCTGAAAGATAAAAGAAAATTGCTTGTTTCGAGAAACCTGAAAGAATACCAGGAACTCCTGAGCGACCGTAATTTTTTCCGCTCACACAACTCTCATCTCATCAACCTGGAGCACGTCAAAAAATACATCCGCCACGAAGGCGGGGCTATCGAACTGGTTGACGGCTCGCAGGTGTCGATCTCAAGGGGAAAAAGGGATTTGTTTTTATTGCAGATGGCGAGGATGGGGAAGTGAAAAAATTCAACAAATTCAAACAAAACAAACTATAATATGAAAAAAATCAGATTCATCGCCCTTTTTAGTATAATTTTTTGTCTTCTTATTTATGCTGCTTCATTTGCCCAGCAAAGCAGGAATTATAAAGAACTTAATGCGTATATTACAAAAGCTATTGATGATTTTGGCGTACCGGGACTTGCAGTTGGTATTGTGAAAAATGGAGAAATAGTGTTCGCAAAAGGATATGGTCTCAGAAACTCCATAACAAAAGAAGCAGTAAACACAGAAACAGTATTTGGCATTGCTTCCTGTTCAAAAGCTTTCACGGCAGCATGTATTGGTATTTTGGCAGACGATGGAAAACTCAGCTTGAATGATAAAGTAATCGACCGGTTTCCCACTTTTCAGCTATACGACCCGTATATAACCCGTGAATTCAAGATTCGCGACCTGCTTTGCCATCGTTCAGGCTTTGAAACATTCGATGGGGATTTGTTGTGGTACGGGTCAAAATATGACCGCAAGGAGGTTGTCAGAAGGATCAGGTACCGCGAAAACAAATACAGCTTCCGTGAAAAGTTCGGCTATCAGAATGTTATGTTTATTACTGCAGGTGAAGTAATCGAGAATGTTACGGGAAAGACCTGGGATGAATTTGTTTATGAGCAAATATTCGATCCTCTTGGTATGGAGTCGTCTTCAACAACCAATTCCGGTTTTACCGATAAAATGAACATTGCCTGTCCTCATATTGACGGCGAACCACTTGAGTTTATCAACTATGAAAATATAGGACCTGCCGGTTCAATCAATTCTTCAGTGGATGATATGCTGAAATGGGTTCAATTGTGGCTGAACAAAGGTAAATGGGATGAGGATACTATATTTTCCGAACGAGTTTATTATACGAATACAGCCCCTCACACTGCCATGAACTGGGTCAGAGGCGAAGAAAAATTCGGCACACATTTCTATAATTACGGACTCGGCTGGTTCATGATAGATTACGCCGGAAGGAAGATAATTCAGCACGGCGGAGGTCTTCCGGGATTTCATTCAAAAGTAGTTATAGTTCCTGAGGACAGCCTGGGATTTGTTATTCTTGCTAACCAGATTTCAGGTTTAGTGGAAGCGATCAATCATAAATTACTTGATTTTTATCTTAACGACTCTGAGAATTCCGATGACCATCGTGATTGGGCAGCTATTTATCTTGAAAGAGAAAAGAAGCAGAAAGAGCGGTTGGAAGAAGCAAAAAAGGAAAAAGCTAAAGAAAAAATACAGGGCACCACTCCTACCATGGAACTAAAAAAATACACCGGCGTTTATGAAGACGAAATGTATGGCAAGGCTGAGATAAGTTTAAACAATAGCGTTTTACATTTAATACTCCTGCCCTCAGCAAAGTTATTTACAAGCGATATGGAACACTGGCATTATGATACTTTTAAATTCATTTTCAATGATAAATTCCTGCCGGAAGGTTTTATTACATTTCGTATTAATGAAGCAGGCAATCCGGATTACTTTACAATTGATCTTGCTAATCCTGATTTCTTATTTTACAAATTAAAATTCAAAAAAATTGACAGATATTAATAACGCCAGAGAATATCTATACACCCTAAGCCCCTTCCATCTTTCGTCTTTTTATTTCTGCTTCTTCAAAAGCCATAATGTTTTTCAGAAACTGGTTTTCAAGTTCGGGGTCAATATCAGAAAATTTTTGAAACTCACCGCCTTTAATGGTTATTTTCGATTTAAGCAGGAAATTTTCCTGTTCCAGTTTTTCCCTTTCGCTTAGTTCTTCGTTTTGGTCTGCCATGTAATTGTTTTATTTAAGTATAATTGTAAAGTGTCCATTTTTACTTTTATTTAACTTTAAAATATATTCGCTCCCTTAATTCCTTCAAGTAGCATTTGCATGCCGATGACTGCAAGTATTAGTCCCATTAATCTTGTGATGAGGGTAATATTATTTTTCCCAATAAATTTTATCAATCGTTCCCCTGAAATAAACATCAGATAAGTAACAAAGCATAATATAAGGAAAGAACCAATTGTAATTACAATTCCAATCAGCTTATCGGTTGCACAGTAATTCATAGCAGTGGCAATCGTGCCGGGACCTGCAAGGATAGGCATTGCAAGCGGTGTGATAGCAACATTGAGGTAATCCGGTGATTTTTCATTATCCCCCGGCTTTGGATGGTGCATTTTAGAAGACTCGCCATTAAGCATGTGATATCCAATAAAAAACACAAGTATTCCTCCCGTTATTCTAAATGCCGGTAAGGTTATACCGAACATTTCAAAAATACCTTTCCCTATAATCGAAAAAATTAAAATCGTAATAAATGTAATAGTTAATGCTTTAAATGCAATTTTCTTTTTGGCTTTTTCCGATTCTCCATCTGTAAGGGCAATGAAGATAGTGGTATTGGCTATTGGATTCATAATGGCAAAAAAGCCAAGAAAAACAGTTACTGTATTAGTTAATAATTCGTGCATAGTCGAAAAATATAATTATACAAAGTATTTATGGTGTAAAAATATAAATTATTTTTTTTGGTAAATCGTAAATCTAAAATCTTAATTAAATAACACTTCCTTCAGATATTTCCCCGTATAACTTGTACTGTGCTCCGTAACTTCTTCAGGTGTGCCTTCACAAATGATATATCCGCCACGTTCACCGCCTTCGGGTCCAAGGTCAATGATATGATCAGCTACTTTAATTACTTCCATATTGTGTTCGATAACTATAATTGTGTTGCCTTTATCTACTAACTTCTGAAGTACCTGGAGCAATACGTTTACATCTTCGAAATGCAGTCCGGTAGTAGGTTCGTCCAAAATATAAAGTGTTTTCCCTGTGTCCCGTTTTGAAAGTTCGGCTGCCAGCTTCACTCTTTGTGCTTCGCCACCTGAAAGGGTTGTGGATTGCTGACCAAGGGTGATATAACCAAGTCCGACTTCTTTAAGCGTCTTAATTTTTTGAGTGATGGAAGGGATGTTTTCAAAAAATTCGACTGCCTGGTTGATGGTCATTTCCAAAACATCATTGATTGACTTACCTCTATATCTTATCTCAAGTGTTTCACGGTTATATCTCTTACCATTGCAGTCTTCGCAATGTACATGAACATCGGGTAAAAAATTCATTTCAATAATTCTGATCCCTGCTCCTTTACAGGTTTCACAGCGCCCTCCTTTTACGTTGAACGAAAATCTGCCTGGCTTATATCCTCGTATTTTTGATTCGGGAAGTTGGGTGTATAGTTTCCTGATCTCATCAAACACTTTGGTGTAGGTAGCCGGATTTGAACGTGGAGTACGACCGATGGGCGATTGGTCTATTTCAATTACTTTATCGATATTATCAAGCCCCTTAATCGAGTTATATGGTAAGGGCTTTCTGTCGGAACGGTAAAAATGACGACTTAGGATAGGATACAGGGTATCGTTGATCAGAGATGACTTGCCGCTGCCTGAAACGCCGGTAACACAGATAAGTTTACCAAGCGGGATACTCAGGTTAATTTTTTTTAGATTATTTCCTGCGGCACCATAAAGTTCCAGATACTTGCCGTTATCGGAACGGCGGACTGCCGGAATAGAAATTTCTTTTTTGCCTCTCAGGTACTCGCAGGTAATGGTTTTACATTCAATAAAATCTTTTGGTGAACCCTGGGCAACAATTTCACCTCCATGCCTTCCGGCTCCGGGACCAATATCCACAACGTGATCAGCCGAAAGAATAGTTTCCTTATCGTGCTCGACAACGATTATCGAATTTCCGATATCGCGCAAATCCTGTAAAGATTTAATAAGTCTCAGGTTATCACGCTGGTGAAGCCCGATGCTTGGCTCATCAAGTATGTATAGAACGCTGGTTAACTGTGAACCGATTTGTGTTGCCAGCCTTATACGTTGCGATTCTCCACCCGAAAGGCTTCGTGCAGGGCGGTTCAAAGCAAGGTAATCCAGTCCTACATCCAGAAGAAAACGTATCCTCGATTTGATCTCACGGATTATTTCATGTGCAATTCGTTTCTTTCTTTCATCTATTTTTTCTTCAATGCCATCCATCCATTCCTTTAAACGGATCAGATCGAAATTAGCTAATTCGGAAATATTCTTACCGTCAATCCTGAAATATAATGATTCTTTTTTGAGCCTTGTTCCATGACACTCAGGGCAATCAATCGTATTCATGAAATTATGCGCCCATTTGCGGATACTGTTTGAAGATGATTCGTTATACTGGTTTATTATAAAATTAACGATACCTTCAAAATTCAGTGTGTATGTTGAAGTTACACCTAAGTATTCTTTTTTTATATGAAAAGTTTCGTCCGATCCATATAGTATGGTTGAAATGGCTTCATCCGGAATATTTTTTATTTGAGTGTTTGTGTCAAACCCGTATTTTTCTCCGATGGCTTCCATCTGGTGGAAAATCCAGTTGTGCTTGTATTCACCGATAGGTGCAATGCCGCCATTTTTAATGCTTTTATTTTTATCAGGAAATATTTTATTGAGATCGATTTCAGTAACGGTTCCGAGTCCGTTACATTTTTGACATGCTCCGTAAGGTGAGTTGAATGAAAATGTGTTAGGCTCAGGTTCCTTATATGAAATACCTGAAGCAGGACACATTAGCGCGCGGCTGTAATGCTTCGCTTCATTGGTTTCGTGATCTAAGATCATAACAGAACCTTTACCATACTTCATTCCTAACTGAACAGACTGGATAAGTCGCTTTTCAGATTCGGCATTAACTTTTATCTGGTCAACAACAATTTCAATATCATGAACTTTGTACCTGTCTAATTGCAATCCAAAAGTCAGCTCCCTGATATCTCCATCGATTCTAACCTTTAAAAATCCTTGTTTCCTGAATTGCTCGAACAACTCCCTGTAATGTCCTTTACGTCCTTTAATAACGGGAGCCAGGATGATGATCTTTTTCTCAGCATATTTTTCTGTTATCAGGCTGATGATCTGCGATTCGGTGTAGTGTATCATTTTTTCTCCCGTAACGTAAGAATAAGCATCAGCAACTCTTGCAAACAGTAGTCTGAGGAAATCATAAATCTCAGTAATAGTCCCAACCGTAGAACGCGGGTTTTTATTAACGGATTTTTGTTCGATAGAAATTACGGGACTTAAGCCTGTTATCTTATCCACATCGGGGCGTTCAAGGTTGCCTATAAACTGACGTGCATAAGCCGAGAAGGTTTCCATATACCTCCGCTGACCCTCTGCATAAATAGTATCAAAAGCCAGGGACGATTTTCCGCTGCCACTCAATCCGGTAATCACAACAAACTTGTTTCTCGGAATTTTAACGTCGATGTTCTTTAAGTTGTGAACACGGGCGCCGTAAACTTCCAATTGTTCAAGGGTATTATGCTTATCTCTATCCGTTATGTCAGCCTTTTGTTTCAAAGAATAAAATTTGTTAAAGCAATTTAATTCCATCTTCGTTTAATTCCACAATCTTTTGCTTATATAAATTTCCCAAACCTTTTTTGAAAGCCTTTTTGCTCAAGCCCAATTTGTGTTTTATATCTTCAGGAAAGCTTTTATCTGTCAAATCGAGGAAACCATTGTTTTCTTTTAATACAGAAAGAATAATGCCGGAATTTTTATCAATGCTGTTTTCGTAACCTATGGGTTCTAAAAGAATATCTATTTTACCATCTTCTCTTACTTGCTTTACGTATCCTTTTATTCTATCTCCGGGTTGAATGTTTTTATGAATGTCTGATGTAAAGATTAATCCTTTATATATGTTGTTAACGATTGCATTCATTCCTAATTCGGTCATTTTGTAAAGTAACAGGTCAACCTCATCTCCTTGTTTTACATCTATATCGTTAGTATATACAAACTTATTCACTTTGCCCGAACCAATTAATCGATCGGTTTGTTCATCTTTTATCAGAAAAATTAAATACCATTTTCCCTCCTCCATTTTTTTTGTTTGCTCGGCAAAAGGAACCATTAAATCTTTTGGCAATCCCCAGTCCATAAAAGCTCCGTACGTATTAACTTCTTTTACCTGTAAAAAAGCAAATTCTTCTAATTGAACATAAGGTTTTAAGGTTGTGGCAACAATACGATCTTCAGAGTCTTTATAAATAAAAACTTCTATGTCATCTGCAATGTTTAAATCATCAGTTACGTAAGCATTTGGTAAAAGTACTTCGTTGCCGGCGTCATCTATCAGATAATAGCCAAAATCAGTTGTTCTGGCAACTGTAAGTTTGTTTATTTTCCCAATTTCCATAAGTAGTGCAAATGTAAACAATACTTTGGCTTTAGAAATAACCTGAAGTAACGTTTTTTGAATTATTAAGACCGGGATTTAAAATTATTGAAAGTGCATACAGGGCTCGGGTTACGTAAATATTGGACAGGATTAATGTTCGTGCGTGAATTAATACCGTTCTTTATATTGGCGTTCCTTTCTTTTCTAATTCTGCTCTTATCAATCCATATTCAATTAGTCAAAGGATTCTCGTTTTTGGTTATCAGGAATCCTAATTGCTTGAAATCCTTTTTTGTTTTTTATATCAATTGTTTCGAATACCATATTTCTATTAATATTTAACTAACATTTCTCACTTGGAATGTGGGCAATAAGTGCCAGATATTCAGCCTTTTCAAATTCAATAATTGCTGTTTTATAATAAACTTGAATGATCTATAAATTATTTCTATTTGAGGGATTGTTTTGCACCGTGCTTTAGCTCGGTGGTGAATTGAAAATATGAAATCGGCTTTAGCCATTAAAAAACAGATTATTCAGAAATATTAATGGCTAAAGCCACACTTGTCTGTAAATTAATTGACCCCGCCCTGAAGAGACGGGGCAAAATTCATTGATTCAAGAATTATGCAAGTGAGAAATGTTAGCATTTAAAATTACAAAAAAATCTATTCAATTTAATGTTGTGTCGTATCCTGGAATGAACGTCAAGGGTCTTGCGTCGAGTAGGCAAAGGGAGTTTCACCCTAAGCCTCTCACAGAACCGTACGTGATA
>JACKQG010002067.1_pt1 | contig 26731 bp, 39 predicted proteins | sample 8237621 | NCBI WGS metagenome assembly JACKQG01 (sample SAMN15677084, study PRJNA649215) | marine metagenome | biome: marine; feature: Black Sea; material: saline water; isolation source: suspended particulate matter (SPM) from the Black Sea western gyre | collected 2013-06-09/2013-06-10 | depth... | reverse complement strand
ACATACCATACACCATCTATTTGTATTCTCTTTTTCATTTTATTTGCTTATTGCGTATTGCGATATGCGATATTCCTTTATAGACTGACTGTAAACAACTTGAACAGTTAGTAGTTGTTTTGTAGTTCGTTCCGTATATCGTATTATATAATTCAATTAATTTAGCTTTTGTTTCGTGGTCTTTCGCAACCCCTTTGTCTATGTCTTTCCAAATATCTTTCGCTTCTTTTATCAAATGACTTGGTACTTCTTTTGGTTGTTCTATTTCTTCAGTCTTTTGCCACTTACCTATCGGACATTCTGTAAAACTTAAAGTGGTCTTTACTCTCATAAAGCAACCGCACTTCTTACAGTTTCCTGTTAGCTTAAAAAAATGTAAACACTTCTTACAAATATCAAGCCGTTCTTTTCTTATTTTATTCTTCACAAAATACTTCACTATCTAATATTTCTTTAAGTTGTGTTCTTACTTTCTTTAAGGTCGTGAAAAGACTATTCCTACTTATTCCTGTCTTCTTCGCTAAACTGTCTAAGGTATGTCCTTCGTTATAGTAAACTTCAAATACTTTCTTGTCGTACCAGTACATAGTCTTTAAAGCGTTATCTATCTTATCCATTAATTCGTGCTTATGATAGTCGTCTTTAACGGCAGGTATTTGACTTATATCTTTACAGTTCGGTTGGTCGTAATTAGTATAACTACCGTCTATCTTTGTGTAGTATTTTCTATACTTATAAAAGTAGTTACTTCGTGGACTTGTAACTGCTCTATGAATAGCCACCGCACCGTACTTAATTAATCCTTCAAGTCCGTCTTTGTCGAAAATATCTATCAATACTTGTTTGTTCATTTGCATAAAATATAACATCTGCTCTTGAACTACTTCGTCTATTACATTTTTGTCTTCTGTATATCTTGAAGCAACCGCTACAAATCTATTTCGGTTGTCTGCAATTAACTTATATATTTTATCAATCTTTTTCAAGTCTTATAGTTTCTAAGTCTGTTATAAGACTATGACTTAATTCTGTTAGTAAAGTCTTGTAAGCTCTACATATAGCCCTGTTTCTTTTCGTTTCCACTCCTGCCAGAAAACCACTAAAACAACTTGTCAAGTTTGTAGGTATTATTGACATAAAATCTGAATAAGCACCTAACTTTTTTTCTCCGTATTCGTTATGATACTTAACTATTATTTCTACAACATCTAAAAAATTATTGTATTTGCTTTGTGTTGCTACTTCTTTCATACTTTCGCAAATCGTCAGAATATAAGTATCTAAAATGTTTTCGTGTTCTCTATTGATACCTATTGCTTTTATCATTCGCCAAATTTAAGAATAATTTTATTCTATTCCTTTTTCTTCTTTTAAGTTTTCAACAAGGTTTTTGTAATAACTTATCTTTTCTTCATAGTCCGAACGACTAATCTTGGTTGTTTGGTGTGATAGAAACTCTAAAGTCTGTGCAGTTCCTTCGCCATACTTTCCGTCTAAGTAAAGCGAAAATTTATACTGTTCTCCCTGCTTAAAACAATTACACCCTATACATTGGACTTGACAATTTTCTTCGTTAAAGCGTGTATTAAGATGTCGCCTTGACTGAAAATGTCCGCACTGCATACCTGACTTGTAATGTCCGACTTTACCACAAGTAACGCATTGACAAAGCCCTTCTTTTGTAGCGAACCTAAGTCTTATAAAAAGACTGAACCACTTATCAAGTTCCTTTTTTAGTTTACTTATTGTTTTCAAAATTCGTAAATTGCTTGACTGATGTCAATATATCCTACAAGTTTTTTAATCTTTTCGGTCTTGTTAAATTCAGTTTGTCTTGGTAGGTCTTTCCATTCCCAGTTAAAATTGTAGTCAAACATATATAACTTACTTATATTGAAAATGTAAATCTTATCCATTTCAACTACATACAAAAAATTCTTGTCAAAGGTCTGTGAGTACATTAAATTAAAACTATACTTGTCAAACTCTATCAATACCTTATCGTAAAGTTTACCTCTACACTTTACTTCATATATATTCTTATTGTCTATTGCGTCAAAGCGTGAATATTCAAACTCTACTGGTTCTATTGACTTCTTGACTTTCGCAAGTCTTTGTATTACTTTAATCTCTTTAGTTTTCAAAATCGTCATTTATAGGTTCGGTTAAATACGCTTCTAAGACTAAATAGGGTACAATTATAAAGTAAATAAGTATTAAGTATTTCATTTTAATAAGTTTTTAGGAAAGTATTCTAAGTCTTTAGGGTCTTTGTTTAAGGTATCTACTTCATATATTGCTTCATTTATTCTTTCTTTATGCTGAAAGCACCACCTGTAAAAAGTAGTTATGTTTAGAAACTGCTGCTCTTTTGAGTATCTAACACCAAGTCTGAAAGCTATTTGTATTTGCTCTAAGGTTAGTCTTTTTAGTCGTTTGTCTATTTGTAAATCCTCAAAAAAGATTTTAGACAAAGCTGCCATAGTCTTACCGTCTGTATTATAACCAAGTTCTATACTGGTCTTTGCTATTAAATCGTATATGTCTTCTACTTTCATAATTTTTTATTTTAATAACTCTTTTCCTTTTAAGTATTCGTTTAATTGACTGTCTATTTTAGAAGTTCCTTTATTCCACTTCTTTTGGTTTTTTGCCCACCTTTTGAGCCGCAAAGATACATCAAAAGTCTTTTGCATTTCAAACCGCAACCTACCACTTTTTGAAGGTTCAGTCCAATAGTCAATAAAGTCTTCCTTTAAACTACTTTCATATTCAAAAGAATTAACTTCTAAAATAAAATCTTCCTTATTATATGTTATACTTGTAGTATTAATACTTGTATTGTTATTCTTTAAACTTTTCTTTAAGGGGGTACTTAACTTTTCTTTAATACCCCCCCCAAGAATTCTTATATACCTCTTATCAATTTCTTTACTACCCTCTTTATAAGTGTAAGATGTTTCAATAAAGCCATTTTCTGACAACTCTTTTATCCACTTTGATATTGTAACTTTACTCTTATTATATAGATTTGCAAAGTACCTATTACTAGCGAAACATTCTCCGTTCATATCACAAAAAGCTGTTATTTCTGCATACAGAAGTTTAGCGTTTGGTGTTATGTCTGAGTATCTAACCTCAGCAGAAAGTATTGCGTAGTAGCTTGGTTTTTTCATAATAGGTTTATCATAATAGGTTTAACTCAATGTTATGACTATAATTATCCAGTGCAAACTTAATAGTTTTTAACGAACTAGAAAAATTTTTAAAGTTAGTTTTTATCTTACAACCAATACTACCTGATGTAATTAGTATCTCTACTTGTTCAGGTTCTGTTTCTTTTACAAACTCTAATAAGTGTCTTTTCATTCCTCTAGTATCTTCAAATATAGGTTTTACACTTTCAATCTCGTGAAAAGACCTGTAAACTAAATTAAACATTTTACGATAATCATTCCAAGATGTATAATTTCCGCTATGTATTTTTTCGTAATGATAAATAAGACTTCTATCACGCTTTAATACTTCAGCTATTGCTCTTTGATGTATTCCTAAAAGTCTTCCTATGTTAGCAGCTACAAGTCTAGGAAGTTGTATCTCCTGCTTTCGTGTCTTAAAAGCTAAAGAACCCTTCCGTAACCCTACTAATGAAGTAGTAAGGTTACAGATGTGTTCAAACTTTTCTTTGTCAGTTATATTAGAACGGTAAGTCATCTTTCTTTATTTCAGTTATAAACTTTTCTGCTTTCTTTTCGTTATTTTCCATAACCCAGTTTGCAAAGATTTGAGCCGTAGAACAAACTTCTTCAGGACTACAGTTATTCCCTTTACAAAGATCAACCGCAGACTTAAGACTTGACTGTCTAACAATAAGCTGCTGAATATCTACACTACCATTAGAACCGTTACTAAACCCAGTAGGTTTAACATAAACAGGTTTCACTTTTGGAAACTTACCGTCTATATATTCGTATTCAGTTTCTTGTCCTTCTACAAATTTAATTTGGTCTTTCGACTTAGACGAATACTCACCTGTGTCGCCATTTTCAAATGTTACTTCAAACTTATACATAAGTCCAAAATTTCCTTCCCAAGTTCCGTTTGCCGTTACTTGTTTTACTTTACTTTTTTTATTCATAATTCTATTTTTAATATTTGCCTACTCTATAAGGTTTTCGGCTTTCCCTAATTAGTCCTTAAAACTAATACTTTTTTATCGTTTTCGTTATACCATTTGGTATAAAATTCTAATTCTTTTTTGTGCTTTTCGTTATACTCTTTCCGAGTAGGAAGTTTGTTGTCTATTTCTGAACAACAAATACCATTCCACCAACTATCCTCTGTGATACGCTCATAAGCATAAACTTCGTCTAATATAAAATCTTGACTATCTGACCATTCTTTTATCTGTTCTTTCGTTCCAATAACTCGGTAACTCTTTTGACTATCTTCGTAGTCCCAAATATCACCACCTGTTATTCCTGAACCATCTCTATGCCATACTTTCGTAGGTGAAAAGCTTTTCTCTAAATACCAGTCTTCTATTACAATTCTATTCATTATTATTATTTCTAATATTATTGATAATCTTTTGTGTTCTTATAATAGTCGTTATTCTTTCTCTTACTTCTTTTGCAGCGGCAAAGTGTCCGTCAGCATTTTCCGCCCACGCTTTTGAACTATTATATAAATTCTCTTTTGAATACTCATTGAATTTAATAGACAAGTTTTCGTGATAAGTGGCTAAACTATTAAGTTCAGTCATTACTAAGTCAGCGTCAAAAGTTTCAATACCTTTGTAAGTTTCTTGCAAATCTACTTTTGTAGAAATGTCTTTTGCTTTTTCGCCTAAGTCTTTTACTTCGGCTTGTAATTCTTTCATTGTTTTCATAATTTGTGTTTTTTTGATTAATAATAGTGCAAACATACAACCTTTTTATTTATTCACACAATTATAAACAACTTTATTTACAAAGTTATTAACAATTTAGATGTTAATATAATAGTGTTATATAAGCGTTTGTAAGTGTCATATAAGGTATAACAACCTAAAAGGAAAGAAAGTGTCTTAGAACCGCTTTAAAGCTTCATTAAAAGATTGATAGGTACTTTGCCATTCAAAACAACACCACAAGCTATTGCAGGTTTCTTACCTCTTTTAGCATAAGCCATAGCGTAACTGTCGTGGTCTATTCCACAACCGACTTGCATACCAAAGATACGGAAGTTCTGACCTACATAATGCTCTATATAACATTGTGTGTGTAGGTGTCCTTGTACGGTATTCATCATATCAGCACGACATTTAGTCCTAGCCGTACCACCTTCTCCGTGAATATATTGTACACCGTCTATTACTAATCTATCTACAAACTCCCAATTAGGTACTTCTAATACTTCTTTATAGGACTTTATCCATTTAGAAGGTATTGCTGAGGTCTGTGCTTTTCGCATAATCATACGGTCGTGGTTTCCTATAATAACCGTAGCGTCAGGAAACGCTTTATACCACCTACTTATTCTTTTGATAGCAAGTTCTAATTCGTCAGCACCACCCAAGCCGTCAGCGTCTGTTTCGTGATAACTTGAGTAATGGTGGTCGCAACAATCACCAATAAAGACTACATCTGTACAACCCCAATAGTCGTATTGTTGTTTGCACCAGTCTAAGTATTCGTCAAGACAAAAAGGTTCGTGAAGGTCGCCAATAACCAAGACAGTACGCTTAGCCATTCGCAAACCTTCAAGCACCTTAATTTCGTGCGGTTTCAGTCGGTATCTACTTTGCACCTTTGCCTAAGTCTGAAAGACCTTGACCTAAGATTAAAGCTACGACCGAATAAAGAATGTTCTGCGTTTGTGCAGCGTCAAGACCGAAATTGTCGCTTAGTAGATTAACAAGCACCCCTACTACTGCATACCAAAACTTCTTAGACTTTAACATTTTTCCTATAAGGAAATTCTTAAACATAATATATAAAATTGATTAATATTGCAAATATAGTAAATTAATTAATATAGCCAAACTACTTGCTGCTGCTTTTCCCAGTCATAGTCAGCGTGTATAAAGGTCTTAGCTATTCCTATGCGTGTAAATCCTGCTTCTAATAGTGCGTCTATCATAAGACTTCTTTGTCGGCTTGTAGTGCAGTCTATGTCTGCTGCTTGTCCTTTAAGATGACTACTATCTGTCTTGCCACCTATGTATGCGTTATGCCTTACGCACCGATAACCTGAATTTACTTTAAAAGGTATTCCTGCAAACCCTCTAGCATTATCTAAGATCTTAAGAAATTCTTCATTTAAATAAACTTCCTTACAACAAGGACAAAAAAATTCTTTTAGTTTGAAATATCTCATTTCCTACTTCCTATTTATCCATTTTGATAAAGTAAATCCTATTGAAACTAGCAATAAAATAATCTTTAATAATATCTCTATATTAGCGAATGTCGTTACGCTTAGTATTACTGTGTTGAACCCCACTACTGCGGCTATGTCTGCTACTACTTTTCTTATCGGCATTTTTTAGATATTTTTTTAATGCTACTTCGTTTTTTGTTTTTACTTTATAATACTTCTTATAATACTTCTTCAACTTAGGTCAGGTGTTAGAAAGTCATCTAATGTTATTCCTTTTCTATCGTCTATTTCTAAGTTCATTCCTGAATAGTAAGCGTCTTTATCAGGTGTAATGTCAGCACCACTTGAAGTCGAGTATTCAGGAAATAGACTTGTGTTGTTACATATATAATCTATAAGTCTTTGTGTGTAGAACTCGGCTGTGTTTCTTACTTCTTCTCTAAGGTGCTGTGCTTCTTCTGTACTTAAAGCTTGTGAATTTTCAGCAGTCTTAGATACTATATTGTTATTCATTACCTTAAACCTTAGAAACGGTAGGCATTCGTAAAACGCCCAATGTACTAATGCGTCTTGAATATAGTCATCTACTAATGTCTGATAGTTTCCTGTTAAAGTACTTGCAGTTATGTCTGATTGAAGCTTTTCGAACAAGTCTGTGCCTAACTTGGTTTCTATATATTTCTTTTGAGCGACTTTTACATACGGTAAAATGTATTCAATATCTACATTGCCGTTAATAGCTGTGCTGTCTTTTAGCTTGTTTTCTGATATGAATAATACATACGCCATTTTATCTCTTTTTTATAAATCCTTTATTTCTCATTCTCTTAGGTGCTACTGGTACTTCTTGTGCGTTTGGTTCAGGTTTAAATCCTTCACTTCTTGCCTTAGTCGTTGTTATGATTGTAGCGTGGTCTATATGTGTAGAACCTTCACCTATTACAGTTTTGTAGATTTGTCTATACCAACGGTGATGACAGTTACCCCCACCTTTAAAACGCCAAATATCGTATATATCAGCACCACCTTTTCCCCAACCCCTATTCACTGGCATATTACTTAGACTTGAATTAATACCACCGTCTTTTGAAGGTGCTATATCTTCTTTTCGATAGACCTTTTTAGCTAACATCATTTTCTTGCAAAATTCTCTTTTCTGTCCTGATTTTCTTGAAAGACTTTTATCTTCATTGTAAACATATCTTACTCTAAAATAATCAAACTTTTTATTCACTCCGTCTTGCTTACTTTTAGCGTTAGACTTAGGACTTCCTACTCTTGCAAGTTTTATATTATTTAGTTCTTTTTCAAAATCAAAGTCAGCGTGTTCTCCTTCTGCGTCTTCTTCGTCCACAAGTTCCCAGTCGTCAGACATAACCTCACCGTGTTCTTCTATCCAGTCGTCTAATAAAGTAGTGTACTCTTTGTCAGTTTCTTTACTAAATTCTTCGTTTGCCGTTTCTTCGTCTGTTAAAGGTTCAAGTCCTAATTCACCCCTTAATTCGTCTTGTGTCATTACATCCTTTAAGGTTTCGTTATCAAACTTCGTAGAAACTGGTGTAAATTGCTTTATAGACACAGGTAGGTTCATTTGATTAACTTCAAAAATCTTAGCCAAAGTCTTTAAGATATTCGCTTGAAAAGGTTTAACGACTGAATTTAAATAAACTTCAAAAGCTTGATTAAGTTCGTCAGCATTGTTACCAAGCCCTGTATCGTTCTTTATACCCATTAACATAGGACTTGTTACTCGGTGTCCTGTTAAGATGTTCTGAACTAAAAGTTCTTGCAAAGCTAAATACTGTTTATCAGCGTTAGCCACGCTTATAGGTGTTATAGTCGGTTCACGGTCTTTATTGTCTGAAAATGTCAATACAAATTTTCCTGCATTTGAAGCACCTGCAAATTTATTAGCAATACTTCTTTCTACTTGTAGTCTTTCTTCTCTTGTTGGTACTCCGTTATTAAAGTTTATGAAGTAACTTCCTGCAAAGCCGTTTTTGATATTAGACAAATGAAATTCACTTACATACTGGTCGGTTAAGCACCAATTAGTACAACCTGAATAGTCAGGTGTACCATAGACTTGCATACTCGGACTGTAAAGACTTGAATACAAGATTTGACTTGGTGATGTTCTGTCTTTCATATTAAAAGCAGGTATAGCAGTAGGTCGGTTATTCTTTTGTCGATAGTTCGACCAGTCAGCAGAAACATAGTAAGTATCTACTACGCCCATTTCGTTAGGTACTCCTGCTCTAATCTTTTCTACTCCTATATGATAAATTTCTGATATTTCTGTTCTGTCTTTAGACCAAATAATATTAAGTGCATAAGCACCTTGAAGTTTTAAGTCGAAAGATATTTTGTCTATTACTTCTTGTAAAGTTTCTTTAGAATTAGCAGAAGCTATAAACTTTTTAAGTCTTACTAAAGCTTCTAAGTTTGTTTCGTCTTCTATTTGAAGTCCTGAACCTGCTATCATTGAAGCTGTCTGATTAACGATTGCAGCGTGTGTAGAACTATTGTAGTAAAGGTCTATTAAGAACTGTGGGTACAAGTTTCTATAATCTTCTGTGCCGTACTCTATCCAGTCTTTACCGTATGCTTCTTTTATAACTGGTGAAGTCTGAGCAGCTAATTCTACTACACTAAGTTCTAATTTATTCTTCTTCGTACCAGCCATTGTCTATGTTATTTATTATTTCTAATAGTTCTTCGTTTGTATAGGTTGTCGCAAAAGCTAAATAATCAGGTGTTTCTCCTTCAAACTTTACGAAAGTTAAAGTTCCGTCTAAGTTGTATCTTAGTGTTTCTTTTGAAGTTTCTAAAACTTGATTGAAGTCGATATTATCGACCTCACTACTTGTTATGATTACATATTTTCTCATTACGGTTTACGGTATATCTGTACTCCAAGTTGGACTATTAATTAATGTTCCGTTTAGATTATCACCTGCTGTGTCATATAATGTAGTGCCACTTCCTCTTTCCATTCTGTAATAAGCTATGATATTAGAAGTTCTATCTGTATCATAAGAACTACCTTTAAGTAGGTCAGTCGGTACTCCTGAGTTATATACAGCTGTTACATCTGCACCACTAAGGACTGTGTCATACACACACATTTCGTCTATATGTCCTAGCCAAAAAGAAGTAGTACCTGCGTTAGACCCTATTAAACTTTCTGTAAAAGCGTCATTCGACAAAGTACCACCATAAGTTGCCGTTATACTAAACTGACTTCCGTCTAAATATCCTATTATTTCATTAGCTGACTTATCCCAAGTCATAGCTATATGATGCCAGTTTTCGTCATTCTCTATTTCAGGGTCTGCAAGTATCAGACTACTTGTTTCATCTGCCTTAGTCTGAAATGCTAACTTATTTGTGCTTCCGTTATACCATACTCGAATAAAATTACTATTATCTATTAAGAACTTCACTACAGTAACACTAACACTGACTGTGTCTATTTTTATCCAAGTAGAAACACTTCCCCTAGAGTTAGAAATGTCGTTATTAATAGCGTCAATATTAACATAGTCATTCGTTCCGTCAAATTCCAAAGAGTAGTTATTTGTGAAAGAAGGTACTTTTGTAGAAAGACTTAGTTTATTTGAAAGACTTAGCACTATTCAGAAGCTTTACCGTCAGTTTCAGTATAACCTACTGCTATTCCTGATGCCATAGTGATAGCTGTTACTCGACCAAATAAGACCGTTCCTGCAGGTATAGTCGTTTGTAACGCACTTTCACCTGTTAAGTTAGCTATCGTTATTGCACTTACTACGCTTTCTGTTACAAAGTGTATGCAGTAAAAGTCCTTTGATGTCTGAGCAGCAGTTGAAAATACTACTCCTGCACCTTTTCCTAATTGCTCTCTTAAAAGCGTGTTATTGTTGTCTATTAAACTCATAATTTATTAATTTATATGTATATAATTTGTTCCTGAAGGTTCAGGGTGTTGTGTGTATGTTACTTGTTCGCTTCCGTCTGTTTCTGTTACATAAAGTTTTCCCACCTCAACCCTACCTTGTACTACTCCGTTATTATTTGCTACACTTAATACTTCGTCTTCATCTGAAGGTGCTGTTTCTTCTGTTAAAGTAACAGTTCCTTTCCAACTAACCTCATAGATTTCATATTTCCAATATCCAAAAGGACTAAAGTTTACCAAACCTGCAAAGACATTTTCTATAACTTGTGCAGCTGCGTGATTAATAACTACCTTAGTGTGTCTTTGATAAACCCTGATACTATCGTTATGCACTTGGCTTTGTCCGTAACCATAGACTACTCTTTTATCTAAGTCGTTTGTGAACTTAAACAATAGTCTAATTTTAGAAGAAGCTGCTGAAGTGTCTATTCTTTTTTCTTCTGTCGTAACTCTAAAAGTACCTGCCGAACCGTAAGTAATGTGTAGCATAATTTAGTTTCTATTATATAATAGAAAAACTTAACAAATATTTGTATTTTATTTCTATTTAACATAATATTAGAAATAAGCTATTTAAAGCTATTTAAAGCGTTTTAAGATACTTTTGTATATGTATAGTATATAGCTATTAAAAAAAATAGTTCTTAATTTACTAGATAAGATTACTAATTTGTAATTTTATTATGTTAAATAGAATTACACGAAAAAAGGGTGCGAAATGCACCCTTCTTTTAAGAATTCTTTTAAGAATTATGAAAACAAAGTCCTAAGACTAAGAAGTTTAAGAAGGTGTTATTATTAAGGTGTTACTGTTATATTTACTCCACCATTAAAAGCTGTATTATCAAATGGTGAAGTTGTATAGTCGGCTACGGTTGGCATAGGTGAACTTTCCATTCCCTCGAATGACCAGTCGTACCCTGTCATATCACCATAATTTTGTCCTGACATATTCGTACCTGCTGACAACTCTACTCCATTATCTACACCTAAGGTCAAGATAATATTCTTACCTGCTGAATTAAGTTCGTTTAGTTCTACAAAAATGATTAGTCTATTTTGTGCTAAAATCTTTAATTCGTTTTGATCTTCCTTAGTAATTTTGTGTAGCTTAATGTTTACACTTGGTGTGTAGAATACTGTACCATTCTCACTTGAAGCGTTGATAGTTTCTGTAACACTTGCTGTACCTCTTTTAAGAGTGTACTTATATATAGTACCTACTCCTTCAAAATCTGTAACCTCAGAACTTGCTACTGTTAATGTTGCGTCTTCGTGCTGACATAAGTAGATAGCTTTTACACCACCTATTCCATCTCTACACGCTAAAGACCGTCCTTTTGTAATTTCACAAGCCATAGTTTAATTTTTTAAGATTGATAAGTAAAATCTGCTGGTACACCTACTTGAACACCTGCCGTCCATCTTGCAACCATTCTTACATTCTGGCTTCCGTCAAGTTCTGACATATCTAAAACTTTAACTTCGTTGAAGTCCATATCCAAAGCAGTAGAAGTTCCAAAGAATAATTTAGATTTTTGTCCTGCGAACATTTTATTGTCTTGAAGTCCTGATACAACTGCAATTTTTATTCCTTCAAACTCAGGTGTGTATTGCCCCATATGATTAAAAGGAAACGCACTTAAAGCAGAAATTGCACTAATGTAAAATCTGTAAGTCTTTTTGTTCATATAGATATACAAGTCATCTTTTCCGTAAACTGAAGTAGGAATGTCGGCTGCTAATGTACCTAAGTTAGCTATAATGTTAGCTGCTGAGTAAGCTGCACTTGCAGTTGAAGTAGTCATACCAGTAGTAGATACTCCGTCAAACTGTCCTGATGTAGCAGTTGAACCAGCCCAAAAAGAACCTTCAATAGCGTCTGCAATTACAGAAGCTGAATAACTCATAGCAAAAGCAACAAAGTCATCTTTCTGTGCATAAGACCAGTCGCTTAGTAAAGTCTTTCTACAAATGTCTTGATTGATTTGAAATTGTTCTACTTCTAGAACGCTTTCTGTTAAAGTAAGTGCAGAAGATTGCTCGTCAAATCCACAAGTAGCGTCCTTAACTAAATCAGTGTTAGCTAATGTATTAAGAACTTCTTTGTAGTTTACGGCTTCTCTTACAGTACAATACTCTAAACTGTCAGCACCTCTAAGTGCTGCGTTTAAATACGCACCTGCCTGAACACCTGCGTATGTTGAACTTGTGATTGTTAAACCCATTTTATTTAATTTTTGTTATTAATATTATACCAATATTTTTCTTGTCTTGACAAGTTTCTATATTCGTCAGAAGACAATTCTTTTCTTTCAGATTTGAACTTGTTAGTCGAAACTGGTTCGGCTGCTGGTTCTTTTGAAAGTTTTTCTATTTCAGATTTTAATTCTTCTTTTTCAGTTTCCAAAGTTCCGTTAGCTTCTTTCAAATCGTTAAGTTCAGATTTTAATTCTGCAATATCGTTTTCTGTCTTAGCTACTAATTCTTCAACTACTGACTTTACTTCGTCAATGAAAGCTACTTTATCAAATTCAACTTCTTTAGTTTCTTTGATTTTTTTAGGTTCTCTTTCTTCAGAAGCTTCTACTTCTTCTTCTACTTCTTCTTCTACTTCTTCCGCTTCACCTACACTTGCTACTATACCTTCTTCTTCTACTGTAAAGCCCTGACCACCTTCGGTTTCGTATTCACCAACTGGTAAAGGTATTTGAGTACCGTCTTCAGCTAAGATAGAAATAGAAATACCTGCTGCTAATTCGTCTGCTTCTGAAACAATAATAGTTCCGTCAGCTAATTTGTCTTGATATTCAAGCTGAACTTCGTTAAGTCCAAGTGCTTGTAAAATTTGTTTCTTTAAATCCATAATTTTTTATATATAATAGAAAAGTTATTAGTCTATTTGATTTTCAGTAATTCTGATATTGCTGTTAAGATTTCTTCGTTTGTGTAAATCTTTTCATTTTCGGTCTTAGCCATTTCTTGCATTTTATCTACAAAATATCCTTCGATTGAAATTCCTTTAAGTTCGCCTGACTTAATCCTACTCCAAAGTTCGTCATTTTCTATCTTCATTTTCACAAACCAAGTGCCGACTGGCAAGTCAAAGCCGTAAAGATTAGACTTATCTTGTTCACCTTCTTTAATCCAACTTTCTACTGTCAATACGCCTGAAACTCTATCTTCGTGTTGGTAGGTTGCTTTGTGGTGATTGTTGTGTTTTAAGTATAGATAAGAAGCTTGTTTTACCGTGTCCTTAGAAAAGTACACATAATAGTTAGTGTCTGTATTAGGGTCGTATCTAAATATTTGTTTGTTCGGTATTAAAGCAGGACTAATCAGTTCTCTTTTTTCTTCGTCCACTTTTGCGAAAGTCAAGTTGTTTTTCTCTTTTCCAAAAAAGACAAAGTCTTCTTCAATAGCTGGACTTGTTACTAAACTAATAGCGTCTATTGTTAGTTCTTGGCTATCGTCTGAAATTACTAATTCTACAATTCTTGTTTTCTTTCTCATAGTATATAATAGATTTTTTAAGTGTTTATTTGATTTTTAGATACTTCGTTAAATAGTAGCCCTTCTTCTTATATTTGCTAATTTGTTTTGGCTATTCGTAATGTCGTCTGAAACTACATAAGCCCTTGCAGGTTCAGGTTCTGTTCCACCACCTAATGTAAAAGCACCACTTGCTACTGTGGTACTTGGTACACCACCACTTACACCCCCACCTGACGGTGCTGACGGTACAGAACCCCCACCTTCACCAGTTGCTAGAATAGCTTTCACATTTGCTAACCCTGCTGCTACTGCGGCTGCTGCTGCTATTGCACCCAAAGCAGGACCAACTACTGGTATTCCTGACATAGCCGAAAATGCAGATGTAGCACCTTTATAAGTGTCTATTGTTGCTGCTGCTATTGCTGCTGCTTTTCCTGCCTTGCTTTCTTTTCCCATTATTGTAGAAAGGTCGTTGAATGTAGATTGTGCTATACCAAGCTGTTCTTTTTGCGACATTTCTGACCACTTCTTCTCGTCTTCTACTTTTTTCTTGGTTATTTCACCTCTTTTTTTGTCATATTTTTTTTCTACCTCAAATTTTAATTCTTCAAAATTTTCAAACGCTTCTAATGAAGCTAATTCTTTTGCTTCCTGTATTTCTAATTCTTTTAAAGCCCTTTCTTGTAGGTCTTCTATTTCAGCTAATAGGTTTTCACTTCTTAATTCTTTTAGTTTTTTATCTGCTGCTTCTTCTCTATCTTCTTTTTCTTTTGCTCTTGCTTTGTCTTTTGCTGCTATTTCATTTTGTAAAGTTTCCATTTCAGTAGCTAACCTTTTCTGTGTTTGAAATGAAGCAGTTTGTAAATCAATTAATTCAACTTCTAAAGATGCAAGTTCGTCTAAATCTTCTGCCATATTTTCAGATAATGCCATTGTTTCTTTTTGCACTTCTATTTTTCTTCTTTGCATTTTTAAAACATCTTCAGTAGTTTTTAATTCTAAATCATTTGCTTTTTGTACTGCTGCAAGTCTTTCTTCCACTGTTTTAGTCTCATCTAAAGCATCTAATCTAGCTTTTTGTATATCTTGCCTTGTCTGCGCTCTTACTTTAGCAAATTCTCTCTCCTCATCTTTTAGCTGCTGCGTTAAACCTTTTAATTTCATAGCAGCAGTTACATCCTTCTCTATCTCATCACCTAAAGACTTAAATCCAGCAGCCATTTTACCAGTTAAGTCATCTACTCCAGTTGCTGTCTGTATCATACTCTCGCTAAAGTCAGCAGCTCCAGCCTTTACTCCTTCCCAATCTAAACTAAAGGCTGCTTTTATTGTATCACCTAACGCACCAAAAGTATCAAACAATCCCTCAACTCTATTGACTATATTAGTCTTTATAGCCTCCCATAAATCCTTTATTGCTTGTTGTGGGTTTTCAAAAGCACTAACTATTACTTTGCCAAAAGTGGAAAGTCTATCAGTAATAACACTAACTACAGCTCCAAACCCTGCCATAGCTCTTTCTAACTTTTCAGCACCATCCTTAGTACTTTTAAAGTAAGCAATTAAAGAACCTATTAAAACTAAAAACGCACCTATTCCTGTTGATATTAAACCTGCTTTAATTGAGCCAAACATTCCTTTGGCCATAGGTATAATTTTACCAAAAGCAGTCTTTACTCCGTTTAAAGAAACACCAAACATTGTAAAGTTACCGATACTGTCTTTTGCTTCTTTATTTAGGTCTTTCTGATTTCCTTTTGCTTTCTTTAACCCCTTACTAAAGCCCTCGACATCTTTAGCAGCGTCATCTATGTTAGTCTTTACATTAAATTTTAATTCTTCAGCCATAATTTAAAATGTTTTCTTAAAAAGTTACTCCTTCTAATTTATTTTCTGTTATTTTCACACTTGCAAACCACTCTATATTTATATTTTCTGTTCCTGTTACTTCAACTGATATATAAGGACTTGTTACTGCAGCCATTTGTACCGTTCCTGTCGTTCCTACACTGGCTATAGTTGTTGAAGTCTGACTGAAAGTCAAGTTAAAGCCGTCATCTACTTGTACTGCACCTGTTATTTCTGCATATATATAATCTCCTGCCGTTCCTGCACTACCACCACTTACAAGACCTATAACCTTAGTTTCAAACCCCATTATAGAATTGTTTTGTACTTCTATATAATTTCCATTAATTGATAAGTCTGTAACCGTACTGTCAGAAGTCTTTCCTGAAAGTTGAACGAATGACATTTGTTTTATTCCTAAACTATCAGCACCACCAATAACTACTTCAGCTTGTCTAAAAGCTTGTCCGTAAGTACCTAATACTGTAGCATTGTTTATTCCGTTATTGACTTGGTTATTTTCACCGCTTATTAAAAGGTTTCTATTATTTCCTTTTGTTGTGTTTTCTTGTCCGTTTATTAATGTATTTGTAGTGCCTCTTTCTGTTTTGTTTTCAGCACCTATTTTTGTGTTTGTAGTGTTTTGAAATAGTTTGTTTATTTTAAAGTTAGAAGCAAAACCATAACAAGTATTGTTTGATCTATTCCACCTATAACCGTATGCTTCACAACTTAACTGACTTGGTGCTACATCATTCGTTCCGTCAGTAAATACGACTACGCCATTTATTAAGGTTTCTTTAGGTTTTATTTTATGTCCTTTTTTATATTCCATTGCTTAAACTCCGTTTCTAAGATATAAGTTTAAATTCTACTTTTGCTAAAGTATTCGGTTTGTAGTCTATTTTGTTTACTCGGTATTCTCTGTTTTTAATAACGACCGTATCGTAGAACCTGAAGTTTTGAATATCAGCAGGTGTTAGATTAACTTTCATTGTCATTATTCTAGTGTCAGGGTTGTAGAGTTCGTCATAATAAGGTGAATAGTAAGTCTGATAAAGATTGTCTGTCGGTGAAGAACCTATCGGTTGTAATAATTGACAGTTTCCGAAATTATAATCTACTGTATTACTTGTTGTAGGTATTTCTGACAAATGACCGAATTGTAGAAAGTCAGTTTCTGAATTTATAGCACCTACATTATTTTGAGCAGGTATATAATAAGTGTTTGTTGATAAAGACTTCACCCCTAAGTTATATAGTATTCTCGGTAGGTTTTCAAAGTCCTCAAATTCTGTGCCGTCTTCATTTCCTGAATATATATGTGGTATTATTAAAGATTGGTCGAATAAGTCAGTAGCAGGTCTTAATAAAGTAGGTGCAAAAGGTGTAGCTATTATTTCTTCTTCTCCTGTTAAAAGAGAAAATCCTACTGGGGGTGTTCCTGCTGATGGAAAGTTTTTAGTTCCATAAAGATAACCACTTGTAGCTTTTTTATACACCCCCAAAGAGTAGTCATCTTCGTCATCTTCATAAGTGAAGACAGTCTTCTTAACTAATTCTAAAGGTTTTAAGTTTATTTCTGAAATATCCACCTTGTCAGTCCAGTTATGCTGCGTACTGTCTGAATTAGTTATAAATATATCTTTGTAAAGTTCTATTCTTAAAACTTCGTCTTCTTTTAAAACGACTAAGTTAAACATAGTAAATATACCTTTAAGAAATTCCCACTGGTTTATCTCTCCACGAATAGCGTGTAATAGACTTAGTGTTGTAGTAAGAGTTGCAAATTGAAAATAAAAAACACTTGAATTGTTATTACCTATAACTGAACCGGGAAAATTATAACTTATACCATTCCCTTGAAAAATAGAGTTTATAGAATTTGCTTTAAACTTAGGTGTTATTGTGTCGCCTGATTGCATTGATATACTGAAACTTCCTGAATAGGTAAATTTTGAAGGAAAACTTGAACTCCCTGTTCCTGTTGCTGATATTGTTCCTGTTTCCACTTCTTCCGATACTGTGCTACTACCAGTTCTTACCCACTCGGCACTAAACCCTTGTAAACTAGCTGTTGCATTGTATAACTTTACGCTGTACCCTATTAGTAAGGTCGTGTTATCGTTTGTAGCAGTTATTGTGTTTCCTGAAAGATAAGTACCTGCTATTCCTGTAGGGTTCTCACTCATTACTTGTCCTATGTCTAATTCAGTAAAAGAAGTTCCTGCCCATACTCTAGCGTAATTATCATTGTCTGTCGAAAAGCTTTCCATAGCTTCACTACTTCCTATTCCTTGACCCCAGTTAAAATCCATAAACAACTTCTTAAATTCAGTAGTGTCAAAGAAGTCAGATACAAATTCAAACCCTGCTTCGTTTATAATTCTTTTAATTAAATATCTAATTTGAATGAAAGGTCTAAAGACTTGTTCTAAATTCATAAGTCCTATATTTCCTGAAGCGTCTATACTCCAGTCGCCTTTCCAATTAACAAAAGGGTATTTTAAAACATTCGTATTTCCTAAACCGATACTACTATCATAAGCGACTGAAGAAGTTGTTAAAGTTCCGTCTAAATCTAATCCTATAGTATCGTCCCAACTATTTTGAATGTTTGTAATTGTGTAGTCGTGGTTTAGTTCTGCAAAGTTTATGTCTGCAAAAGTCCTATTATCTAAGATGTCTTTAAGAGTAACTGGCTCTGAGTATAAGTTTACATTATAACTGATTTCGCCTTCTTTGTCGTTTATGTCTATAAGTTGTAGAAAGCCCTCAAAGATTGTATAACTATCTTCTTTTAATATTGCCTTTGTCTTTATATAAGGGTTGAAACTATAAGCGTCTGTACTTCTTGTTACTTCAAATATATGTCCGAATATCTTATTGTTTCGTTTTGTGTTTGGTAGGTGAAAGTCCTTAGAATAAGACTGTGTTTTTTCAGCTACATTTTTAAAGTCATCAATTGATAGACTTAAAGGTATTGCTTCGTCTTCGTATAGGTCGCATATAACTTGACCGTCTGCTAAGTCGGTGTATATTCCTGAAGGTACTGCTTGTGTTTCTTTTATTGATATGCTTGATATTACAAGACTATCACCGTTATTATTTTGGTAGTCTAAAACTAATACTTCATTGTCAGGTGAACCTAAAGCTGTGAAAGTGTGTGTTATTTTTCCTGAAACTACACTTGCTGAACTAAACGGAAATAAAAGACTACCTAAGTTATTGTAAGATGTAGAACTTACAAACCAGTTATTACTATGAATATTACCTAAATATAAAGTACCTGAAGTAAAGGTTGTAACATTAATTGTTAGTTCGTAACTAACCCCTGCTGTTAGATTACCTATTAATTGATAAATACCTGTACTTGAAGTCGTACTAGCGTTTGAAGTCAATGTCAAACCTGACGAACTTATAGACGGTGCTGTCGTACTAGGACTTGTCGTATTCCAACCACGCCACGCACTTATAGAATGATTAGCCGTTAAGACTGCTTGTGAAGGTTGGCTACTTGCTGTTCCTGTTACTGTGTCTAACCCAAACGAAAACATACCGTCTGCTGCATACTCATTAAATACATTTTGAGTAGTGAATGTATAACCGTTATAATTTTGTGGGTATAGTATAAGTTGTACTGACATTAAGCTCTTTGTATTCGTTTGTTATGCGACATTTCTATTTCTATTGTGTACTGTTTAAGTTTATCATTTGCTGTAGTCTTTCTTGTATAGCTTGAAGTCTTAACTACACAAGGTTGTACATATTTATTAAGTATATTGCTTGTATTCTGAACCGACTGGTCGGTACTTCTTGACTGTAAAACAAAAACATCAGGACTTGTAAATAGTTCTTCTAACCATTGAGCTGCTTCTTCTGTTATATAGTCTGTTTGTAAAGTAACTACTTCTTTAGAGTTAGTAGAGAATGTCTTAGTACCACCCTTATAGCCGTGTTTTATGTATTTGCTATCGTTCCAACTTCCTTTTATTTGTTGGTAGGTTTCTCTTTTAGAATTAACTTTGCGTACATTCTTTTTTGTAAAGTTAAAGTAGTCCCAAACACCAAGTCTATTAAGCCAAGTTAAACGAAACTTTTCAAATCCTTTACAGACTTCTTGGTTGTAGAATTTATAAGTATCTGATACTAAATTTCCGTCCCATTCTCTAGCTGTTACTGTGTAGTAGTCCCAGTCGGAAGGAAGACTACCACCTGCACCTATTATGTTAGCAGTACCTACTCCTGTGTATTGTATTTGTACTTTAGGTGTAGGGTTTTGCCAAGATATACCACCGTTATTCACATTATTATTATATGTAATTGTAGAACCTGTTTGAACTCCGTTATAGTAAAATTTAATATCTATATATCTCACCATTTGATTTGCTGATGTAAGTCTTCCTACTGCTGCACCGTACATACTACCTACCATTCCTATAGCCATATTATCACTTTGACTGAAATAAGCAATAGTATGATAGTCGTTAAGACCTATATACTGAGTAGTTGGTGCATTTGTTAGGTACTTTCCTGAACTATCATTTAACACATAATTATTAAAATCATAGTTATACCCAAAATAACCTACCGTGTTTTCTATAGCTAATATGTCATCTTCCTGTCGAACTGCATTGTGTATATAATAAGTGTCTGAACTTGTAGGTGAAGTCGTAATTATAGTTCCTGTAGGGTCGTCAGAATATTCTACTTTAAACTTAACTGCAAATGTCTTGCAAGTATTTCTATTTAAAGAGTGTTTGTCGATTTGATGTATTGAATGTGGCTGAGCGTCTGAAAAAGGTATTGTGTTGTATTTTGTGTTATATTGCGTACCACCTGCTAATACCGTTTCACCACCTAAATAGTCAGGACTAACATAAGCTTCTAATATCCTAGAAAAGTCAAATATTCCTGAACCTACATTGTTCGGTGTTACTTTCAATGTAGCTATCTTAGTCTGTGTAAAAGGACTAGCACCTGTCGTTCCTAAGTAAACTTCAGCTATGAATTTCACTCTATGTTTTGTCGATACTATTGTTGTGTCTTCTACTACAAAGATTATTTCCTCACCAGTAGCTAACATTCTATAAAGTGGTATTTGTATTATGTTCATTGTTTTAGTTCCTTATTTTAGTTCTATTGTTTCAAAATGTGTTATTACATCTGTCTTAAAAGCTTTTAATATTTCTGTATCAAATTTCGCCAACTCTACACTCATAGGTTTTGAAAAGAAAGATGTAGATTTTATTCCTTTTCTTTTAATTGAAGCAGCTATTAAAAACTGTAAAGACTTTCTGCTCATAAACTTTCCTTCCTTTGTTCTTGGTGCTATTCCTTTTCTAACTATCCACTTATCTAAGGCACTTGCAGGTGGTTGTTTGTTTGTGTATTTAAAAGGACTTCTTTCTCTTTTACCAAATATATTTTGATAAGTCCTAGTAGTCTTTGTTCCTGAAACTCCTTTGTCTATAAACTTAGCGTGTTTGTCGCCTTTAAAGATCAAGTTGTAACCTTCTTTTGTAGCTTCAAGTCTGTATTTAAGACTGTCTAATAACTTTCCTGATACGACCTTATTCTTCTTCTTTAAGATTTGCTTCGCTTGTCTTAGTACTGACTTTGCGAATGACCTTAAATACTTTTCTACATTATTTTGTTTTAGCTTAGGCACTAGCTATAAACACTTCAATACTTACTGCGTTTCCTGCAGGGTTACACTCGATAGTATTAATGTCTAACATAGTACCAAAAGAAGGACTAACATCTGCTTCTGCTAACATTAAATCGTCAGCACTTCCTAATATATGACTATGACCTGCTGCTAAGGTTACCTGATACAAAGTAGTCGTTCCTACTACTGCTATTTCAACTGCATTAGTGCTGTCTAAATTAGTTAGTCTGATATACTTACTGTCTTGAATATCTACTGCACCGTCAGCACCGTTTACTGCGTCATTAAAGACTGCTACTGTCGTAGTTACACTTGCAGGACAAGTTACTATTCTTTCGGTTGTTTGCGTAATGTCTGAAATAGTCAAAGTATTTGTTGTACCTCTTACTGAGCCGTTAAGCGTTACGCTTTCTGAAATTGTTACTGATAAATCTGCCATTTTTTTATTTTATATTATATGTTATTTTTGGTGGTATTAATTGAAATGTCCAGTTGCCTATTTTTATTTTACACATATCGTTGTGTCAGTTGGTATATTACAAGTGTCGTAAGGAAACTCTACGACTATTGGAAGGTTCATTACCCAACCACTTAAAGCATTATCAAACCTTTCAGTAAACGGTTCTATTGTAAAGTCGTCAGAAGTCCAGTAACGGCTTTCTTCTCCGTGATCTTGGTTGTAGTGATATAGTGTTTCTCCATTTCTAAAGATAGATACTATGTCTAACATAATAGATAGGGTGTCTGATAGAACTTCTTGTTCGTTTTCTTCGTCAGGTTCTACTAAGTCAGCTACGACTAACTGAAAGTTATGCTGTAATTGTCCTTTACTAGCATTTACACTTACTATATTTATGTGAAGTAATGGAAATAAAGTATTCTTTTCTAAGTCTATTTCCCAAATATCACCAGTCGTTACAGCTTGTATTTGTTGATGTCCTTCGCCTACACACTTAATAGTGTCTATTACATTATTGTAAGTCTTAAATCTAATTGCGTCTATGCTCATATTTTACCTTTTGTGTTTCGTTCAAATCTAATTCGTAACATAACCAAGTTAAAGCTTCTAACAAAGGTCGTTTAGTAATGAAGTCTAATTTAGAAAAGTCGCCTGAACATAAATTATACATTATTCCGAACCACCCCCACTTTTCTGTAAATTTATTTCCGTCTGTATCTTCGTCAGTTTCTCCATTAAAAATAACGGCAAAGTCATTGATAGTTCGTTCCCTAAATTCCAAAAAAAAACTAACGCTTCTTGTACTTGACTTGCGTTCATTTTCTTTTTAAACTTATCAGCTCTCTGTCGTCCGTCTTTGTACGCTTCTATTGAATACATCTTTCCGTCCTTACTTGTTACTGGTCTAAATAAGACTGACATTATTTTGTGCATATTCTTTTCAAGACCGTCTTTTATATAATGTTCTAAGTCTGCGTACTCACCTAAAGTTATTTCGTCCAAGTCAGGCATAAAGCCGTATTCTACTTCGTCTATTTTAAAGATTTTTTTATGCTTACCCTCGACCTGTAACTTAGATAGTCTTTCAAAAATCGTTGCTACATCTGATAAAGCCATTTCCTTAATTAACTTCTTAGGAATATCTGATAAAGCATTTATAGTCGCTACTGCTTCTTCTGACTTAGACTTCTTTCCTGTTACAAGTCTTTGCCATTTTTCTAAGGTTACATCTGACCAACTATCGACAATGTTAAAAGTCTTTGTTTCTTTGTTCTTCTTAATCTTTACTTTCATTCAATATATAATAGAAAATTTGTTTATTTAGTTTAAAATAGTATATTTGCACTTTCATACTTGTTTTTTTAGAATTAGTCGTGTTTGGGTGGCACGGCTTTTTCTTTTACGCCTTACGCCTTACGCCTTATTGTACAAAGTATCTTCCGTAGTTCTTTTGAACCTCATAGTACATACGCATAGCAAGACTGTCTGAGAAGTCAGGACTACGACCTATTAAAGACTTAACCACATCTTTACTTATTATTGAAAGCTTGGTGTCTTTGTCGTGGTCTTTACTTCTGACCTGTTCAAGTTCTTCTATTATGTACTGCTTAATCATTATGTCGCTAGTCGTTACTCCTATTTCGTTTTTGTTTATCTTTTCAGCTAACTTATAATAGCATTGTGTCTTTAAGTTCTTAAAGTTTTCTGCATTGATAGGACGGCTGTTATTTACAAACCCCCTACAACCTTTTAAGATGTCCACAACCCCACCACCTACACCGTCTTCGTCTATTGTTATGTTAGCCCTTTTAATTTCGTGCTTAAATTGTAGTTCTTCTATTGCCTTAGCTACTTCTGTTACGCTTGACTTAGCGAAAGTCTTTATGTCTATTACTTGTAGTCCGTTCCAAACCATTATAACTGTTCTGTCTTGACCGAACCTTGCTACATCACAAGTTATATACATTTCGCCTAACTCTGCTGAGGTGTTGAATATATCTACTATGTTGTCGTAGTTAATAAGACTATCGTCAGAAGCGTCATATTCCCAGTTACCAAAAAGAAGTCTTTCTTTACTTAGATTATCTAACTTTCCTAACTGCTCTTTGTAGTGTTTTGAAATGTTTCTATTGTCATCTACTAACGCTTGTATAAACTTTCTGTGTGTCGGTAAAGACTTACTTTTATAAGGTCTGTAAAATTCTGTGTAAGTCCAATTCTTTGAAGGGTTACAAGTCAAAAGTAGTTTAGGTATTAGTCCGTATTCGTCAAGCTTGTATCTTAAACGACTTGAAACTATTTGTTTTGCTTTCTCGGTGATTTGATTACATTCGTCAATAGCTGCAATAGTAAGTTCAAGCGAACCCAAACTATCAAAATTCCTGTCAGAAGGGTACTGAAACAAGTCTTTAAGAATGACTTCACTACCATTATAAAAAGATATAATATTAGTTTGAGCATTGTAAGAGTAGTGTTTAGGTGTTGTTAAATTCCATTGACCACATATTTCAAAGAAAGTATTAAGTGTAGTCTTTTTAAGTGTGTCAAGTTTAGCCCTACCTATTAAAGCCCTTATTCCTTTGTGTTGAAGACAAGACAATATCACCCACGCACATAAACACCACGACTTACCACCCCCTGCACCACCACCAAATAAGACTTCGTTAGTTTGTTTGTCGTTTAGGTATTGAAACGCTAAGTCTTGTTTAGTCGTTAGTGTCGGTGCTATTTCCAATAGTTAGGTTTATTGTTATAGGTTCTTCGCCACTTGTTATGTCTAATTCTGACTTTTCAATATATCCTCTTTTTTTACCTCTACACTTTAAGAAGAAAATAGTTGCTGATGTATTACCTTTTTCTATTTGTGAATGTAGTTTGCTTTCTGCAAAATCCAAAGCTATATTCTCAATGTCTTTAACTTCCTTTGCAAAGCCCTCATCTTCTTTTAACCATTTATAAAATGTACTTCGTGCTACACCTACCGACTTGACTGCTGTTGTAACTACTCCTAACGACTTCTCCAAAGCGTCTAATACTGCTTCCTTTTTTATGTGTCTATTTTCGTCCATTAATTTTTATATTTTTCTTCTAATATTAAAGGCGTAGCATTATTCCAAGTTATTCTATGATGTAACCTCATATCCTTATCACCCATTAATGATACCTTAACTGCTGAAGGTGTGTACATAACTGAATAAAAAGATTTTACATAAGTTCCTTTTGATAAATATATTTCTGTAAGTCCACCTTCATTTGATTGAGTTACTTTTTGATTGAGTGATAATATAGGTAAAGTAAAAAAAAGATCTCCTGTAGTAGCATTTTGCACATAAGTATTTACATCTTCATTTATTCTACCTACAAAGTTAAAAGGTCTATCAGTTGAGCATAAAAAACTATTCATACATTTTCTTCTTAGCTTAGGGTTTGTAGCATAAGAGTTTCCTGATCCACCTATAAAATCCCCACCCTGTGACATAGCAATAGTTTTAGCAGGAATACTTTTGTAATAGTTTAACATTAATTCTAAGACTGTATCTAAATTTCTTATCTGCTCAGGTTTATTCATATAATATAAACGATAATGAAAAGCAATATAGTCATCATCTAATACTAAGAAATATTTAATACCTATCTTTTTAGCTAAATCAAAACAAGCATTTCTTGCATAAACAACTACCCTTTCATCATCAAAATTATCTCCTATGTCAAATTTGTCCTTATAATCTTTTTTACTAAATACAATAACTTTGTCTTTATATAAGTTTTGATATATTTCTAGTTCTTTATCATCATCTGAACATATAAAATATAATTTACCTGTATATCCTCGTTTTTTTAAAGTTTCATAAGTTATAACTCTGTCAGCTCTTCCGTAAGTTAGTATAAATATTGCAAAGTCTTTATTCTCCATAATCTGCTAAATATGATTGTTCTATTTCCTTACTGAGCTTAACATAACCATTTTCAATAGCTTTATTAAAATCAATTATAACTAAAGCACTATCTTCCATTAATTCCTGAACTTCTTTATTTGAGTGAGCATAGAAGTCTGCAATACTTTGATAATTAAATACTGTATGCCTGTAAGCTGCTTTTATTAAAAATTCTTTTTCTTCCTTTTCTATATTAGAAAGCCCTATCTTTTTTATTAGCTCTTTTACTTTATCTTCATTGTAAAGTTCTGCTTCTTTTGGCTTATCATTTTTAGGTTCATAAGTAGGTGCTTCAATATTCTTTGTATATACTTCTTCTTCCTCTTTTACATCATCTTCATTTTGCCATACATCTAAACCCCATTCAGCTAATTGTACGCTATCCCATTCATTAGCTAACATATCCCATTCCCATTCTCCAAACCCTACATTATCTTTAACTATAAACTCTTTCTTTTGTTCTTCGCTTAGCCCTTCTGCTACTTCTATCCACACTTCTTTTAGTCCTGCGTCTTTACTTGCTTTAAGTCGCATATTGCCGCCTAAGACTACCATATCTTCATCTACTACAATAGGTCTAAGTTTTAACATCTCAGGAAACTCCTTAATTGACTTTACTAGCTTTTTAAACTTATCGTTTTTAATTATTCTAGGGTTGTTAGGGTTTCCTTTTACTTTGTTTAGTTTAACTTGTTGTTTCATAATATATAATAGATTTTTTTAACATTCATTTTGTCTTTCGCTTCGTATCATTTCTTTTTTAAAGCACGGTCTTTATCATACTTACTAAGGTTAGGTTCGTTTCTTATTATTGTAGGCATACCTTTTGTTGTTTTAGTCTTCATATATTTACCACACTTACATAGTGCTTCTTTTGTCAAGACTTTACCTTCTTTTATTATTGTAGTGGTTTTATATAGTTCTTTGCTTTCGCCACATTCACATTTATACTTCATCTTTTTTCTAGTATCTTTATTAATTCACGATCAGTATATACAGGTCTGCTTCCTTTATAGTCT